>OATX01001007.1_pt1 | contig 14755 bp, 11 predicted proteins | sample 1516741 | NCBI WGS metagenome assembly OATX01 (sample SAMEA2579984, study PRJEB22360) | human gut metagenome | biome: human gut; feature: human-associated habitat; material: faeces | place: Denmark | collected 2008/2010
TTAGGGCACTCAAAAGTGCCCTTTCAAAGGGGGATGCCCTAAATTGAGTGCTTACTGAACAAGATTTTTAGGAGCATAAGATATGGACTCACAGCAGAAAGTATTAAATGCCTTTATTGGTAAGGTGGTAAGAAAAGATCTGGCTTTTTTGGTTAAGGGAGGACTTCCTGTACCGACTTACGTACTGGAATACTTGCTTGGCCAGTATTGTGCCAGTGATGACGAAGAAATCATTAACGAGGGCCTCGAAAAAGTGAAAGAGGTTATCCAGCATAATTATGTACATCGCGCAGAAGCTGAGTCGGTAAAAGGACTTATCCGTGAGCACGGCAAACATCGTATCATTGATAAAGTGACGGTGGTGCTTAACGAAAAGAATGATGAGTACCAGGCTACTTTTGCCAACCTTGGTCTGACGGGAGTACCTATCGGAACAGACTATGTACGCAAGAATCCGAAACTTCTGAGTGGAAATGGAGTATGGTGCATCGTCACCATTGGTTATATCAGTGGAGAAGATGTAAAGGTGAGATGGGAAATTCAGACTCTGAAGCCTATACAGATTTCAAATATCGATTTGCAAGAGTATATTGACCAGCGCAAGAATTTCACCACGGAAGAATGGATGGATTTGCTCATGCATACGGTAGGGTTAAATCCGGACTCCATGAACCGACGGGAAAAATTTATCACGCTTGCTCGCCTCCTCCCCCATGTGGAGAATAACTTCAACTTTGTGGAGCTTGGTCCTAAAGGAACTGGTAAGTCGCATGTATTCCAGGAATTATCACCTTATGGTGTACTCGTATCGGGCGGAGATGTGACCAGTGCACGTCTCTTTGTCAAAATGCAGGGAAACAAAGAAATTCTGGGTCTTGTGGGCTATTGGGATGTAGTGGCATGGGATGAATTTGAGCAGCAGAAAGGACGTAACGTGGATGCCGTGCTCATTGATACCATGCAGAATTATCTGGCCAATAAATCGTTTAATCGTGGCAAAGGAACGCATGAAGCCAGTGCCTCGATGGTGTTTGTAGGAAATACAAAGCATACTGTCCCTTTTATGTTGAAGAATACGCATCTGTTTGAATCCATACCTACTTCTTTCATCAAAGGTGCTTTTCTTGACCGAATCCATCTGTATAATCCCGGATGGGAGATCAGAATGCTGAAAAAAGACAGCTTCTCCAAAGGTTACGGACTTATTACTGATTACATTGCTGCAGTACTCCATGCTCTGCGAAATGATGACCGTACGGCAGTTTTGAAAGACTATGCCAAATTCGACGGTTCTCTTTCAGAACGTGACCATCTGGCCATCCGCAAGACATTTTCCGGAATGATGAAGTTGCTTTATCCTGATGGAAAGATGACTGACGAGGAAGCGTACGAATTGGTTGACTTTGCTGCTGAAGGTCGTAAACGTGTGAAGGATCAATTATATGTAATTGACGAAACTTTCAACACCGAACCAGCCAAATTCAAATATATCAATTTAAAAACAGGTATAGAAATGAATGTTGAGACATTGGAAAAAGTAAGCAATCCTCTTATAATTCCAATAAACTCAACAATAAGTACAGCGGCTGGGAAGCTAACCGATGCAGAGGTTCAACCTTTGAATGAAGGAATTACAGAAAAATGCTCCGAAGAGGAAGAAAGAAACTCGAGCTGTCAAATTGCAAAGCGCCCCCGTATCCATATTTTGCAAGAAAAGAGCATGACCTTTAGAATGGGACAAACCGGTGTAAGCTACGAAAAATTATTCGCTTCATATATGGCAAACGCAAACGAAATTACTGTGGAGGATCCATATATACGTGCTCCATGGCAAATTAAGAACTTTATGGAGTTTGCATTGATGCTCATAAACACACGTCCAGTTGATGACTTAAAACTCAATCTTATTACTAATGAAGAGGAAGAAAAAATTCCTGAGTTGATAGACAAATTTGACGATATCAAAGATGACCTGGCATCGTACGGCATTGAGTTTGAATATAAATTCAGAGATTTCCATGATCGATGCATCAAGACTGACACAGGGTGGACAATCATGCTTGGACGCGGATTGGATATTTTTGAGAAATACAATACTTACTCTATCGCTTCGTCCAGACAAGACATGCGTAAGTGCAAGGAGTTCACAGCCACATTTATGAAAACAAAAAATGCGTAAGATATGTCTAAACTGAGCAATAAAGCCTTTGCCATTATGGCTATGTGTGAGACAACAAAAGAACATTTTGGTATTACTGTTGACCCTCGTAATGGGTGTTATGCTTTCACTTGGGCTTTTAAAATAAAGAAAGAACAAGCAAAAAAGGAAGGCTATGAGCAAACTCATGTGAGTGGTAAAGTAATGTATGATAAAGATTTCAATGGTTGCCCCTATTGTGGTTCCAAAAAATTCTATATTTGTAACAGATGCGGAAAAGTTGTATGCTATCATGATCAAGAAGTTGTAACATGCCCAAATTGTGGCTCTTCCAGCACTTTACAAGCAGCAGAAAATGTAAACTTATCAGGTGGTGACTTTTAATAATAATGTACAAATATGATTGAATTAAAAAACGGTGAAAGTGTTAGTTTGACTAACGGTTCACAGGCAAAAATACTTAAGGAACTTGGCCGTGGCGGACAAGGAATTGTTTACCTTGTTGACGTTGGAGGACAAAAGATGGCCTTGAAATGGTATTTTAACAATATGGGGAATTGGTTTTACAGCAATTTGGAGGAAAATATCTCCAAAGGTGCACCTTCAGAAGCATTCTTATGGCCAGAGTACCTAACAATGAAACAAAAAGGGACTTATGGTTACGTGATGAAATTAAGGCCAAAAGACTATTATGAATTTGGACAATACTTGCTGGCAAGAGCAAAATTCAAGAGTTTCGAAGCTATGGTTAATGCGGCCATGAAAATATGTGAGGGGTTCAAAGCTCTTCATCTTTCAGGGCTTAGTTATCAAGATTTGAACGATGGAAATTTTTTTATTCATCCCGAAACTGGTGATGTATTAATCTGCGACAATGATAATGTAGCACCTGAAGGAGTAAGTTCTGGCATTCTTGGCAAGGCCAGATATATGGCTCCGGAAGTGGTAACCGGAAAAACTATGCCCAATAAATATACAGACAGATACTCACTATCCGTCGTGCTGTTTTTGCTTTTCTATGCCAACCATCCATTAGAAGGAGCGCGTGTTCTCGCTTGTTCATGTATGACTGAGACATATGAAAAGAAGTTCTACGGCAGTGAGCCTATCTTTATTTACGATAAAAACAATACAGAAAACAGACCTGTTCGTGGTGTACACAACAACGTTTTGCGCAGATGGAACGCCTTTCCTGCCTTACTTAGAGAAACTTTTATTCAAGAATTTGGTCCTGAATGTTTGCATGACCAAAGCAAAAGAAAGCTTGAAAGACAATGGCAAAACATCATTCAACAGATTCGTGATATGCTTGTAGTATGTCCCGAGTGTAAGGAAGAAACATTTGTTGAGAATCTTAACGCTGCTCAATGCATGTGCTGCGGTAAGCCATTTACAATATCAGGAATATTGAAGGTAAACGACCGTAAAATACCTTTAACTCCTGGGAAGAAAGTATATATTGATATGGACAACAAGCCTGACATTCAAGTCATATCAGTGCCAGGAGACCGTTATCCAGTTCAATTGAAGAATATCACCACAAATAATTGGGTTGTAGAAACACCTTCAGGAAAAATAAAACCAATTGAACCCAATAAAGCTATGCCTGTGAAAGTTGGTTTAAAAGTTAGTCTTACAGGTGCCATCAAAGGTGAAATCATATAATAAATTAATGTTTAACATATAAATAAGTTTTAAAGTTATGGGACTTTTAGACAACGAAAGCATTCCAAGAAGAAAGATGATTCTATTCTTTGTAATCGACACTTCTGGTAGCATGATTGGTAATAAGATTGGAAGTGTAAATGATGCCATAGAAAATGTATTGCCAATGATTGGCGAAATTTCTGATGAAAATCCAGACGCAGAAATTAATGTTGCTGCACTTGAGTTTTCAACAGGCACCCGCTGGCTCTACGATGAGCCTAAAGAGGCAAAAGATTTTATTTGGCAAAAAGTAGAGGCGGAAGGTCTTACATCTCTTGGTGAAGCTTGTGAAGAGTTGAACAAAAAGCTCTCACGTTCAGGTGGTTTTATGCCGACATCAAGTGGAAGCGGATATTTCTCTCCTGCTATCATTCTTCTTTCAGATGGTGGACCAACTGACAATTTTGAAGGGGGATTGAAAGTACTTCAGGGTAATAGCTGGTTTAAGCATGCTATCAAGATTGCTATTGCCATAGGTGACGATGCAGATAAAGAAGTTTTAAAGCAATTTACAGGCTCTTCTGAGGCAGTCATTACCGTTCATAATATTGAAGCACTAAAAAAGATGATTCGAATTATTGCAATCACATCTTCTCAGATTGGCAGCCAAAGTTCATCAGCTACAGACTCTACAAAGCAGCAACAGGTAATTGACAAGGTCAATGAAGCAGCAGCAGATGTAGCTGGTGCTGAGACTGCTGCGTCTCCAGCCCCTGCTGGCACTGATAATTATGACGAATGGGATTAACAAATTTGTAGTGCTTAAATGAACAGTATATATTCATTCAATATTGGAGAGAGTCATAAACTCACTGAAAAACCTTGTCAAGACTATGCGTATGCAGATAGTTCAGTGAACCTTTCCATGGCCATTGTTTCAGATGGCCATGGAGGAGAACGCTATTTCAGAAGCAATATTGGTTCTAAATTCATTGTAGAGATAACAAAAAAATCTGTCCGTTTATTTGTTGAAACTATTATCAAAGAAAAACAAATAGTATTTCAAGGAGAACAATTTACTCAATATATAAAGGAATCAGCCACAGATAGTCAAATAAACTCTGTATCTCACAAGATGCTTTCCTGGCTGTTCTCGTCTATAATTAGCCAATGGAATATTGCTGTTGCAAAACATGCCCACGAAATAGATTTGACGGACTGGGAGCTTTCACATGTGGATAAAAAGTACATAGATGAGTTTGTGAATATGCGTAATAATCCAGATGCCACATTCGAGAAAACATACGGATGCACACTCATGGCTTACGTGCAAACTCCTACTTTTTGGTTTGCTTTTCATATAGGTGATGGTAAACTTGTGAGAATGAGTATTGTTAATAATAAGATTGAGTTTGACCAACCTGTTCCATGGGATAGTAGATGTTTTCTAAATAAAACGACATCTATTTGTGACTACAATGCTCTCGATGAATTCAGATATTGTTATCAAGGTGATGGGTCTTTCCCTATAGCAGTATTTCTTGGATCGGATGGATTAGATGATTCTTATGGGGATGGTAATCAACTGTATAACTTCTATGCAAATCTTTATAAACAGATTGCTAAATCTGGTAGAAAAGAAGCTCAAAACGTTTTAAAACGTGCATTACCTAAAATCAGCAAGATTGCCAGCAAAGATGATATGTCTGTGGCTTGTGTATATGATGAATTAAATATCAATGAGAACTTTTATTCAATTACAGCCTATCAACGGGAAATGTTGGCAGCTGAAAGGAGTCTTCTATTAGATGAAAATCAAAAACTTGAAGAAAAAATTAAAAGTTTTGGATTAGAAGAAACTCTAAATAACAAGGAAAAGATAGATTTACAGTATGCTAAGAATGACTGTGACAAAGTTGACAAGAAATTAAAAAGAGTTAAGACAAAACTTAAAGAGCTCGAAAATGAAGAGAATGCATTCTATAAAAAAAATCATCCTCAAAACCAATCTACAAAAACAAGAATGAAGAATAGCAGGACATTGGCAGAATTAAAAAAAATAAAAAGATAGACTATGGGAACTTGTAAATATTGCGGTAATGATGCTGGTTGGTTTTCTCATTCACATAAGGAATGTAAGGAGAAGCATGAACAGGGGGTGAATGATTTTTGTACTATTGTAAATTCATACTTTACATTGCGTGCAACGGCTGGAAATATTCAACAGTCAAGACTGCGTCTGAAAAAAGACGCATTCCTTTCTGATGATGACATATGCAATGTAGCAGATGCAGAAATCAGGTGCTATACTACAAGTCTCCATCGTCCCTATTCTCCATCGTCTGTAAAATTAATGGATGAGTTTTTAATTGCCATTGGAGTAAGTTATAGTCAGGTCAATAAGAATGGAGCTGTTGATGAGTTTACTAAGAAAATCATGCGAGGTTTTATGATAGAATATTTTACTGATAAGCTCACATTACCTGTAGCACATCAGCGTTGTGAAAAAATGCTTAGTAAATTTCCTATGGTACAGTCAAACATAGAAGATGCCTATTTATATGTTCTCAATAAAGCTGCTATTAATTTTATGAAAAATGGTTCGCTTTCTAGTGCTGAGCAACAAAAAATAGACGATTATATCAATTACCTTCACCTGCCAGTCAACAATCTTCCTGTTCAGTATCAAAACAGCGAGATTAGCAGACTTGGCCAGATGAGCATACTTAGTAAACTTCAAAATGGTATTCTTCCTTCCAGCAATACACCTGCTCCTATCATGTTAGGAAGAGGTGAAACTATTATTTGGTCATACAATGGCGTTACTATGTATCAAGAAAAAACGGTAAAAGAATATGGAGGAAGAAGAAGCGGGTGGTCAATTCGTGTAATGAAAGGTTTAACATATCACATTGGTGGCACCAAAATAAGGCCAATAGAGCACAGTTATATGGATAATAAGGGTACAGGTACACTCTATATAACCAATAAACATATTATATTCCAAAGTCCGACTTCAGCTCAGAAGGTACCTTATTCAAAAATGATAGGTGTCACTCCTTATAGTGATGGTATTGAAATACATCGTGACGGTACCAATGTAAAACGTCTTACCTTTCAAGGTTTCGATAGTTGGTTTTTAATGAATGTCATTTCACAAATAGCAAATATGTAAAAAATATGGCCTGGGATAAAGTTAAAATAACAAGAGATAACGGAGAAATTGTTGAAGCGCAAGCTCCTATTATCGTATCTGCAAGTCGAAGTACAGATATACCAGCATTTTATGCGGATTGGTTCTTCAAGCGTTTAGAGATAGGATATTCTGCATGGACAAACCCTTTTAACGGTGTACCATTATATGTAAGTTATGAGAAAACTAGGTTTATTGTATTTTGGTCTAAGAATCCACGTCCCTTAATTCCATATCTTCAATCTCTGAAGGATAAACATATTGGTTGCTATATTCAGTTTACTTTGAACGATTATGAAAGAGAGGAACTTGAAAAAGGAGTGCCTGAATTAAGCGAGAGGATCAATACATTCAAAGAACTTGTAGACATTCTTGGCAAAGGTCATGTCATTTGGCGATTTGACCCACTTATCCTGACCGACTCTATCAGAGTTCCTGACCTACTTTATAAAATAGAATATATTGGAGATCAACTTAAAGGTTATACAGAAAAACTTGTATTCAGTTTTGCCGACATTGCTGAATATAAAAAAGTGAAAAGGAATTTGGAGACAAACAACATTCATTACGAGGAGTTTAACCAATCCACAATGTATGAAGTCGCATCAGGACTTGCAGAACTAAACAAAAAATGGGGATATGAGCTTGCCACTTGTAGTGAAGAACTTCCATTAGAACAATTTGGTATTCAACATAATCGATGTATTGATGATGAACTTATCGCAAGAATAGCATATAATGACTCCGTACTTATGAAATTCCTTGGTTATGAAGTTGTTTCACACTTCGGAAAAGAATTTGGAACTATTATACCAGATGGAGCGCTTGAGGTCACAGATACAATGTATCTCTGTAAAAAGAAAAATAATAAAGACAAAGGACAGCGACAATTTTGCGGTTGCATCGTCAGTAAAGATATTGGACAATACAATACTTGTCCACATTTATGCGAATATTGTTATGCAAATTCCAATAAGGCTACCGCTGTAAGGAACTGGAACAAACATAAGTTAGATCCATTTAATGAAAACATCTTAGGAAAAGGAATTGAATGAATTACATTGATACCATAAAATCAATTACTCCACTGTCTTTAGATGATATAATAAAGACAGCCAAGCAACACGTTCCTGCTCCATACCGACAAGCTCCATGGAATTATCCTGGACTTGCTCACGGTACAGCTATTCTTCAGGATGACGAGCAGTTATGCTGTTATCTTGCGTCTTATGGTGAAATGCACCAAGGCAAACTTGCTTGTGCTTTTGTAAAGTTTCCATATCTTAAATTAGATAAGAATATTGAAATAATAGATTGGGGATGTGGACAAGGGTTGGCGAGTATTTATTTTATTGACAATTTAAGACAACACAATCTTTTGGATAAACTCCAAAAGGTGACTTTGATTGAACCGTCGTATGCTGCACTTTCCCGAGCCAAATTACACCTACAGCAGGCTGTGGGAGATTCCGTTTACATTGAAACTCTAAACTGCTATCTGCCATCAACTGACGAGTCGCTTAAAGCCAATGCAATAGGAGGCATACATATTGAAGAGCCTATTTGTATACACCTCTTTTCCAATATTCTTGATATTCCGCAGATTGACTTAAAAGAACTCGCATCTCTTGTAAGTTCATCAGGCTATCGTCACTATTTTGTTTGTGTTGGTCCAGTAAACTTCGGAAATGATAGACTTTCTGCCTTTCCCCGATATTTCAATATTGCAGATGATGCTTACTTTATTAACTTTAAATCAGGGCAGTATAAGCAACTTTCTAATGGTAAATGGTATGGTTGTATAGCAAAAGGATTCCAAATCATTCGTGAAGAAGGTAAACCAGTTCTTGTTCCCCTTTCGTTTTATCCGCCGAAGCAATTCCATTGTGCTTTCAGACTTGATGCTATTGAGGATATAGATAGGAATAATTTGGATGCACAGAAATATTGGGATGAGTATTCAGCTTTTGAAGTGCTCGCTCCCTTTGATATTGGATCAAGTATATATGAAGACATAGATCCGGTTTTAGCGGTTCTAAGTAATATAATTTCACGAGGATTACCAACCAAGTGTTCACCTTTTATTGAGAAGAGGCTTAATGAGGCTTTTGATTTTTCGGAGAAAACAGAAAAATACGGTACTATAAGATACGGTATAAAGGCTGGCACTAAGCTTGCCAACGAACAATTACTACGTGAAATACCCATTGCTGTTGCCAGAATAGAAAAGGTTATAATAGAAGCAGTCCTTACTGGCCACATATCCCTAGATAAAGAGACATGGAATGTTATTGTTAAGGAAAATGACGTTCCATGCTCTGCTATTGCTTTTGCTGATTTAGCAGAAATGTATAACCATCTTACGGCTCTTTCATCAGACTATAAAGACAGGACATTTCCGAAGATAAATTTACATGTGATTTCTGAATCATACACATCTTCACCGCTACACCTTGGAAGTACTGTCTATTCATATAATAAACAGGCGGATAGAGAAAAATCCTATGATATGGTTATTGATATTGCCCTGCATGAGAAAGTAGATGCTGTAAATGTTCAATTTTCTGAGTTCAAAGCTAATAATGATTGCTATTTCAACGTGCGTTCGTCAAATACAGTATATACTTCTCGTGAAATTTACACCACAGACCGGATTCTATACCAACCTGTAACGACCATTAATGCAAATGGTGGGCATACAGTAATTAAGGAGACCGCTGGGCATTTGGAATACTTCTTGCAACTAATGTTCCGAAAAAGGGAATTTAGACCAGGCCAATTACCAATCCTCAATAAAGCACTTCAGATAAAAGGGGTAATTGGACTCTTACCAACAGGTGGAGGAAAATCACTTACTTACCAACTCGCAGCAATGTTGCAACCAGGAGTTACTGTTGTTATTGATCCACTGAAATCGTTGATGCAAGACCAATATGATGGTTTACTTGCTACGGGAATTGATTGCTGTACATATATTAACAGCGAACTTTCTACTGAAGAACGGGCTTCACACGAACTTATGATGGAATCTTCTCGGGTGATATTTACATTTATGTCACCAGAAAGATTATGCATATTTGAATTTAGAGAAAGGCTAAAGAACATGGAAGACCTTCATGTTTATTTTTCCTACGGTGTCATAGATGAAGTCCATTGCGTTTCAGAATGGGGACAGGATTTCCGTTTTTCTTATCTTCATCTTGGACGCAATCTTTACAATTATGTAAAAGCAAAAAACGGAAATATTTCTTTATTCGGTTTAACAGCGACTGCCTCTTTTGACGTTCTCTCTGACGTGGAGCGTGAACTTTCAGGCAACAATTCATTTACATTAGATCCAGACACTATTGTTCGCTATGAGAACAGTAACCGCCTTGAGCTGCAATATAAAGTTGAAAAAATTGAAGTTGAGTATAAAAAAGATCAGCAATATGATAAGGAAGGACAATTGAGTAATTATCCAAGTGCAGTTAATATTGGAGATGTTTGGAGTACAAATGATCAAAAAGCCCAATTCTTGTCAACATACTTAGACCGAATTCCTGATTATATCCGCCAACTTCAAACTAAAGAATCTATTGATAGAATATTAAAAAGATTTCAAGATAGAGAAAATCTTGAAGATGTTGATGGTCAGCATCTACTCGTTGATATGCCAGATGATTTCTATTTACCTAAAAGCGATTACGAGCAAGCAGGTATTATCTTTTGTCCTCATGTAAATAGCAGTGGAATAAGTGTAGCTGTAAACTCAGAAAATCTTTCTAAGATTTGCGAAATAGGGACGTTCTCAGGTTCTGCACAAGAAGGCAAAACACAAGGGAATGATTCAATGGAGAATATGAAGAAATTCAGAGAGAATAAACTGCCGATAATGGTTGCCACGAAAGCTTTTGGAATGGGTATCGACAAGCCAAATGTAAGATTTACAGTGAATATGAATTATTCCAGTTCATTGGAAAGCTATGTTCAAGAAGCTGGCCGTGCCGGTCGTGATCGGAAAATGGCTCTTTCTGTCATACTCTTATCTGATTATAATCTTGCACGAATCAATCCTAAGTACCCTAACTGGAGTTTTCCACTAGACATCATAAAAGGAAAATGGTTTAAGGAAGAAGATCTTCACCATATTCTTGAAGATTTTGGTCTGGGGATTGAACGAAGATATATAGATTATTGTACTCCTCTGTCTGATATAGTTAGATTGAAGTGCAATACAGACAATGTTGTTGTTAAAGAAGATGGAACAGAAATCAAGCAAACCTGGCGCTGTTCTGAAAAATGCTCAAAGTACAAAAACTGCCAATTACGTCATGTTGATAAAAGCATGAGAGGATGGCAATTTCATCAAGATCTTAGAGATTATCTCAAATCCGAGCAAATAAGAATACCCAAAGAAAATATTGAATATCAAGGAGCTGACTATAATACAGTCATGTATTTCTTTGACAATAACTTTAAAGGAGAATTCGAAGAAAAGAAAAAGATGTACTATCTGCTGAGTCAAGTAGATCTTGAATATTTCATAGGTAACGACAAAAAAGACAAACCAACGGAACATATTCACGCTAATGGTTTTCTTGAAACGGTCCTAAATTCAGAAATTGGGACGGAAGTGGTTTCCATTATATCGTACCAAGATGATAGTTATGCTGATATAGCAAAGGCTATTTACCGTATGTGTATAATTGGCCTTATAGATGATTTTACGCAAGATTATAGTAAACACTCATTCAGAATTCTTTCAACAAGAAAGAAGAACGGAGCTTACTATCTACGTTTAAAAGAATTTCTGATGAGATATTACTCTGAAGAAAGAGCTGAAAACGAGGTCGAAAAGGCCAGCGTCAGAAAAGGACTTAATGAGATTCATAAATGCCTAGGGTATCTGACAGAATTCATATATGATAAAGTTGCCCTCAAAAGGAAACGTGCTATAGATGATATGCGTCACTTCTGTAACATTGGAATTGATACGTCAAAGGACTGGAAAGAAATCAACGAGGATTTGAAGGATGAAATATATTATTATTTCAACTCAAAGTATGCACGTGAAGGATATACAACAGATAACAACGAGAATTTTTCTCTTTTGGATGACACTGATCGTGGTAAGATTTCCTCAACAGATATATTGTTTAAGTATATGCGTGTAGTTGATTCGGATGTTATAGGGACTTCCGGCTCGCCTAAAGACAACATAAAACATCTTCAAGGTGCAGTCAGACTTATCCGTAGGGGTACAACTGATTCAAATGCAACACTTAGTTTGCTTAACGCATTCTGTTTACTTGCATTAAAAGTTAACAATAATAAAAACTTAATGAATGAACTTGATAAAAGTTATATTGAGGGCTATCAAGAATTGAAAAGTAACATAAAAGATCATGAAACCTTTACTAATAGCATTGCTCTGTTTAAGACAAACTTGAATAATCATAATCGTAACTTAGTAACTGATAAAGATTTAAAACATCTCAATGATTTAGAGATTATTGCAGAATTAGGTTATCACAATTCATGGATGGATGGTTTCACAAATAAGTATATAAATTAATATCCCGATATGGAAACACAAGATATTCTTAATATGCTCAATAATTTAGAGCAAAGTCTTCAGAATGTGGAATCTGCAAGACAACAAGTAACAAACACTGTAAATGCATATGAAGGCGCAAAATCACAACTCCACGCATTAACTGTGGAGTTTAATGAGGTTTCTTCTGAATTAAACAAAGTTTATAATGCTATAAGAGAGAATGTTGATTCTATAGATAAAACACTCCAAATAAAGGTTAATTCGATATTCAACAGCATAAGTAAAAAGGTGGAAACTCTAGAATCCACAGCAGAAAAAATTCAGTATTCATTTGAAAAGTCGTGTAACAGTACAGTTAATACGATAGAGAATTCAGTACATAACAGTATAGAAAGACTTAACAAAGAAGTAGATAAATCTATAGCAAAGTTTAATGAAAAGGTCAAATTTGAACTAGAAGGAATATCTTCCATCCTTTCAAACTTAAAATCAGGTACAAAGGAAATTCAGGAAAGTTTTCGTAATTCCAATTCTATCATTACATCTGATTTAAAGGTCACATTGGGAAATGCTGCAAAGGATTTCCAAATATCAATAAATGACCATATTGCATCTTTTACCAAATTAAAAGAAGAATTAAAAGCTATTATTAATGGCTATAAAAAATATAGTGAAACTATCATAGATAAAATTGAAAGTTTAGAAACCTTAGTCAAAGGTGAAACTACCACATTAAAGGCTGAAATAAAAACCTTTATCGGGAATCAAAATTCTCAATATGATGACATAATTACTAAGTTAAAATTTATTTATGAAGAAAATGGTAATTTATTCGAACGAATAAATACAGTAGATGCTACTTTGAAAGACATTTTATCTTCAATCTCAGAATTAAAATCTCAAATAGCATCTCATGAGATGGAACTCCTCAATAAAATAGATAAACTGAGTGAAGAAGTTACTAATTCAAGAAAGCTTCTGATTTTTAGCCTAATAGCAATCATTATTTCTGTACTATTAAACCTTATTGCTTTTATAAAATAATGAAACTCTATTTTTTACTTGATACTTCCGGAAGCATGGCTGGTGCAAAGATTAGTGCACTGAATGATTCAATGGAGAATATTATCATTGATCTACAAGAGAAAGCATTCAATGGCAATGAGATTAATATAGCTGTATTATCATTTGCGAGAGAAGTCACTTGGATGTATAAGGAGCCTATCAATATTTTAGATTTTAATTGGAAACCATTAACAGCTAGTGGTATGACCTCTTTAGGTAAAGCATGTTGCGAGTTGGCAAATATCATTAGTATCTATTCTGACTCTAATGAGACCATAGCCATGGTACTTCTTAGTGACGGTTGTCCAACTGATGATTATGATGAAGGAATAAGAAAATTACACAAGTTACAAGTCCTTAAAGACGCTAATAAATTTGCCATTGCTTTAGGAGATAATGCAGATTTACAGTCCTTAACAAAATTCGTTGATAATCCGGATAATATATTTATAGAAAATAAAGCCGACACATTGATTGATACACTAAGTTCCATAATGGAGAAGATTACCATACACACTCCAACTTCTACACCTTTAGATAATTTTGATGACGAATGGTCATAATGACACTGTCCAAAATTTTGTGTAAATGGAAACAGGATTCAGTTATAAGTTCATTCTTATATCTGGATTCTGTTTTCAAACATAAGGATAAATTGGTTCATAATATACTTGCCTTCCTTTATACCTCCACCAACCTCTTCACCACCTCCACATCCGCCGGCAGCCAGTCCACAGAACCCAGCTCCTCCCGGCTCAGCCAGGCAGCGTTTTCATGTTCCTTCAGCACAAGATGGCCGGAACGGACGGAACACAGAAAGCAATGCATCGTGAGATGGAAGGCAGGGTAATCACATTCTACTGTAGTAAGGAACGAATCGACACTAATTTCCGTGTCCAACTCTTCCCGTATCTCGCGTTTCAAGGCTTCCTCCCGGCTCTCGCCTGCTTCTATCTTTCCGCCGGGAAATTCCCAGTAGTCCTTAAATTCGCCATAGCCTCGCTGGGTGGCAAAATACTTTCCTTCGCGACAAATTACTGCCGCGACAACTTCTATCTGCTTCATCTTGTTCTGTAAACTATTTTTTCTTTAAAATTCGTAAGCATTCGAAGAAATGCACCTTTTACACTTTGAGGTTTGGTTGTAGCTTTGC
>OATX01001012.1_pt1 | contig 14722 bp, 16 predicted proteins | sample 1516741 | NCBI WGS metagenome assembly OATX01 (sample SAMEA2579984, study PRJEB22360) | human gut metagenome | biome: human gut; feature: human-associated habitat; material: faeces | place: Denmark | collected 2008/2010
TATTTGTATTCAGAAAAAGAAAAAAGAACCCCCTATACCCCCCCCCGTAGCCAATACACTATAATTACCATACAAGATTCCCATATGAGAATTTGTAATCAATATCGCAGCAAAGCATTTTAGTATATCTATACTAATATTTCTTTCCTTCATATACACTTAATTGTCACCGGTAAAAGAGGGCATTGTAACTTCCATTCCCCGGTTTATACCTTCTTTTGTAAACACTTTTTTTACTGTCAGAAGCATTATCTTCAAATCAAGTAAAAATGAACAATGCTCCACATACCACACATCCAATTCAAACTTCCGTGTCCAGCTGATGGCATTACGCCCATTCACCTGCGCCCACCCCGTAATACCAGGACGTACCTCATGTCGTCGGGCTTGTTCCTTACTATATAAAGGAAGATATTGGGGGAGTAAGGGACGAGGACCTATCAAAGCCATATCCCCTTTCAAGACATTAATCAACTGTGGTAACTCATCAATACTTGTAGAACGAATGAACCTACCCACTTTAGTCAAACGCTGTACGTCCGGTAACAGATTCCCTTCCGCATCCCACTCATCCGTCATGGTCTTAAACTTTATAATACGGAATATTTTGCCATGTTTTCCTGGGCGTTCCTGAGTAAAAAAGACTCCAGCACCTTTATTGGCAAAATGCAACCAAAGGGCAACAAGAAACAATATCGGCCAAATCAAAGCCAACACACAAAACACAAGGATGAAGTCAATCACCCTCTTAAAAAAATGAGAATACATGATTTAATGGTTATACACTAAGAAGAAATCGTATCTATATATTTTAAAGAATTATTCTCTGACAACAAGATGATAATAATCTTCAAAATCTTCATGTACAAAAAAGGAATAGCCCGATGAAGAAGCCAATACATCAAACTCCATTACGGTTATTATTTGAAACAACAAGTTCAACCTTTTCATCAGACAAGAAATCCAAAAAACCAGCCAATTTTTTGCCAATCAAAAAACTAATCCAAAGATTTGTATCAATAATGATTCTCGTTTTGCAGTCGCTTTTCATAATTTTCTTGTCTTACCGTTTCTACTTCAGAATCAATATCTTCTTGCAAAATCTCATTTGTTTTCAAGACATCCAACAACCGCTTCAATTTGCTGCCTCTCACCTCAGCAGCAAGTGCACGATTCAATTCCAATTTGTCTTCATCAGATATTAGTTATTGGAATATTAAAACAAAATCAGACATTATTGTCCAAAGAGCGGTACTCTTCCAATAGTGCTTCCCAAACTTTATGCTGCTCATAACGCTCTATAATCATCGGACGGGCGCGTTTTGCCATTTCTTTTACTTCTGCATTCCGATGCTCATACATCCATTTCATAGCCTCATACAAGGCTTCTTCATCACGTGGCGGAATTATCCTTCCATTCACACCGTCTTGGATTATTTCGTTGCAACCATTTATATCCGTGGTTATACATGGAACACCTAATGCACCGGCCTCCATGAGCACCATTCCAAATCCTTCCCTATACGATGGCAAAACAAACACATCAGAAGCACACATAAATGGTCTGACATCCTTTTGAATTCCCCAAAAATGAATTTTAGAATTCAAATGTATGTCTTCCTTAGTAGTTTTATCTACCGGGTTATCATTATCCTCAAACTGGCCAATCAACATCAAATTTATATCATTGTATATAGCAGACAATCTATTAAAAGCTGATACCAGTTCGTTTATCCCTTTATCTTTCACAATGCGCCCAACAAAACAGAAAACAAATCTATCAACAGAATTTGCAATAGAAGAAAGTGCCTCCAAAGAAACCATCTTCCTGTCAAACCTATCAGTATCAATACCATTGGCACTCCCATTCCAAATAACTTTCAATTTTGATGCTTTAGAAATGCCGTCTTCCATTAATGTTGCTTTTACCCCATTACTCACACAAAGAACCTCTGTGGCACAATAGCATGAGACACGCTCCATTGTTTTCAACAAAGTTCTCATCAAACCGCCATATCCCTGATACCTGAGTCCATGACACATATAAATTCTTACAGGCACACTTGTCAGTTTAGCTGCTATCATCGACAAAAAACTTCCTTTAGGGGTATTTCCATGTACAATATCAGGCTTCTTTTTGCTGAAGAAAAACAAGAACCTTATGAGACTTTTAAAGTCATTCAAAAGTGAAATCGGCCTCTCCATTGGGATATGATAAGTATCAATTCCCTCTCCCTCACCAAAGTGCTCAAGATTTTTTTTATCAGACGAGATAGCAACTACCTCAAAATCATTGCTCAAATATGCCAATTGCCCTTTAAAGAAGTTTAATGATGCAGGTACAGTAGTCACTATATAAAACTTCTTTCTATTATTCTTTTTCATCTGAACTATCTTTCCATTCCAATGCTCCATCATTTCAAAATGATTCTCGGTTTCGGCAATACCACAGTTGCATTATCGGGTACATCTTCCACCACTACCGCATTCGCACCCACTTTAACATTATTACCTATTGAAACACCGGGCAATATCTTCGCACCAGCTCCTATCAATACATTGTTTAGTATTTTTACCCCCCCTGTGCAATTGTAACTTGTTGATATATAATACTATTTGCTCCTATGCGAACATCGTGTCCCACTATAATCCCCTTTGGTCCATGAGGAAGGTGGGGAGGAGTTGCAAAATAAGCTCCGGAATTTAAGTTAGTTCCAAAAGAACAATTGTGATAAGCATCTGTACGTTTGATGTAATATAAATAATATAGTTTTAGTAAAAGGTAAGTTTTATCATTGGGATTAATTACGATATCTCGCCGTTTCCAATATTTTTCGTGATTATAGTGTTGAATCCATGACAAAAGCACACGTCCAAGTTTATGTTGAAAAGAAAAAGGCTTCATTTTACGATAGAAATAAGGTATTGATAAAACGATTCTCTCTTTTGTTGAAGAATAGAATCATAATATTTTTTGGCAAATTCATAGTTTCTACTTGCTTGCTTGTCTATCGCCTCTATATGGTTCAACAAGAACTCAATTTTATCGGTTAAAGCCTGCGAATCATCAACCGGAATCAACACTTGTTCATCCAACAATTCAGGAATCCCCCCCACTTGGGTACCAATACAAGGCAATCCCATAGCCATTGCTTCAATTAAGGCACGTGGCAATCCCTCAGTACGTGAAACTAACAGAAAAAGATCAGTATTCCTCAATGTTTCATCCACCTCATCCCGGCTTACATTTCCCTTAAAAATCACATCATTGGAAATATGTAATGTTGATGCCAATTTCCGCATTGCCTCTTTATGCTTACCTTCCCCCAACCATGTCAACTTACAATCCACCCCTCTGGTCTTTAACAATGCCAACGCCTGCAAAACCACATCAGGCGCCTTATACATTTGTTCCAAAGAACCTACCGACAACAGATTGTACTCCTTCTTTTTATACAATTTTTTTCCTGAAGACGGTAAATTACAAGAGCAAATCTGTACATTTGATGCTGAAATGCTAAAGACTGAATTACTTATCGGATAACGCTTTTGCAACTGATATTCTGTAACATAAAGAGCAGCATTTGCTTGAGCAACAGTCTGTTTCAAATCATGCGTCCCCCTATAACGAAAATACACACGAAGTGGATGTCTAACAGCCCCAGGAGCAAATACGTCCCATGGGTCTCCTACCACTTCCACCCCATAAGGCATCCCATTTTTTTTCAAATGCCTTGCCATAAGTGTCCCTATTTCCCCTGGAACCCGACAAATATAAACACATCCAGACATTAAATTCGCTGCAACTATCTTATTTAGCTTTCTACGTACTTTCAAATATTGTATAGGTCCGACATAATACGGCAAATCTATAAACGAAACTCGTTCATTCGATGCCAAATACTTATCGTTTATCGGATAATCATCATCAAGAAGCACACGCGCCATTACGTACACATGGCCGAACTTACGCAAATAACGTTCCCATAAACTATTAGTAAGCCCCCCATCAATACTGTACACTACCCCTGAAGACCTACGCACAAAACGTGCTTCTGTACAAAAAACCAAGTCCATAGATAATTAAGATTATAACTCTCTTCTAAATTTAGCGAACAATTCATCCGCATCAAAATGCTGTTGCGCCCACTCTTTACACATATACTCCGCTCCGTCACTCTCCCCTTTATAGATTCGTTCTATCACTTTCACAGCCCTTTCACTGTCACAAGGAGGAAGAAGCAATGAACGAATTGCAGGAGGAACCGATTCTTTTATCGGAGCTATATCAGAAGCAACAAAAGGCAACCCTGTAGCCATAGCTTCAATCAGAGCATTGGGCTGCCCTTCTGTCAGCGACGGGAAATAATATAAATCAAATAATGGAAGAATCCGAAGAACATCATCCCTATAACCAAGCAGATGAATTTGTTTATTCAACCCCATCTGCTGAACCATCATTTCGTATTTCTCTTTCACTCCTTTACCCACCAATACAAAATGAATATCTTTATACTTATGGCAAAGTTCAGAAGCAACCTTCAAAATGGTATCATGATTTTTTGCCTCATTACAGCGTCCTGTATGCCCTACAACAAAAGCATCAGAAGGCAAACCAAATTCTTGGCGTAACCGTTTCTTTTCCAGTTTTGACAACTTTTTCATGTCCATTCCATTATAGATAACATCAAATCTATCTGACGTCCTGTCACGTTTAGGAAAGAAAAAATCAAGTGCTGCTACTGAATTTGAAAGTATCTTGGTAGCAAAGACTGATACCAGTTTTCTCATACAAGCATTATAGAGTAACCGAATACGTGTCTCCCTAAAATGATTTGTAGAACCACGATAAAATGCGATTCTCTTTTTTACCCTCGCGAACCAAGCTACAAAAAGAGGTAGTCCTGCAAAATTCCCGGTAAAATCGCAAACCGTATCGACCTGCTCCCTTTTCAGCAATTTATAATATCTATAATACCGAACACCACCAAAATATGAAAAATACATAGGGATAACTCTTACCATCTGAGTATATTGGGGATAAAGTTCTCCCAAACCACCCGATTTGCAAATCACAATAGCTTCATGTTCTTGAAAATATTCCAAATATCTAAGTAGATATGTTTCAATACCACCTTGCTCTAAAGAGGTTATAAGAAAGAGAGTTTTCATCTTAATTATTAAATGGAATATCCTTCAGGATTAGTTTTTATACTTAGCAATTCTATTATATTTGATGTAAACAAAGAAAAATTCAATGTTCTATACTCCCTCCCAAGAATGAAAGAGAAAGGTCCTGATATGCAGACTATAAGACACAAACAAATCAACAACCTTTTTAAATACCACTTGAAGGCAAATGTATAAAGCGCATAAACAACATACAGTACGATTAATAGTTTGAACATCATCAAATTGCGAGAGAGAATATATGAAGATGATGAAAAAAAAAGATAAGAGAAAAACAAGATGAAAAAATTATGAAATCTTTCAAAAAAACTCCCTTTTTCAATCTTTCTATTCACAGAATAAGCAATTATCGGATAGAAGAAAAGCAATCCTAAAATAATAAAAAAACGAAGAACAGAACCAGAATACAATGCTGAATCCACTTCACCCTGAAATAGATAAGCATCTATTTTTTCGGCAATCCCGGCACCCATTCCTCCCATAGAAGAACAGATATTCATCAACCAAGCCATCAATGGAGTAAAATAAAAGAAAGCAGACATCATACATAATGCTATAATCCAAAGTATCTTCTTCTTCACCATACAAGCACAAATGTATAATGCAACGATGGGATATAATGAAAAATGCAACAAGCAAGGTATTATCAACAATAATCCACGTTTTAGCATAGACATTTCAGATTTTGTTATGATATATAAGAATATCATAATCGCATTCCCTTGTCTCATACCCGAAAACTCATATATAGGAATTAAAGCCAAAAACATAATCAGTAAAAGCAGAAATATCTTCGATGATTGTATGGACAAAACACTACACCAATTTCGTATAATCCCTACCATAAAACCATAATAAATAGATGCTCCCAGAAATCCTACAATTTGATGCGTATTAACATATTTTCCTAATGTCCAATATAACAAATCTAAAAAAAAATCAGGTTTCTCCGATAGGGACTCATAAAAGACAAAATCCGAAAAAGAAACAGCTTGTTTCATTTTATCAAACATCACATAATGACGAGTGATGTCCATTGTTGAAAAAGGTAAGCAGGTATAACCCAAAAGTCCAAAGAACAGAACAATGACAACGGTTGTAAATGCTTCTTTTTGTTTGGATAGCAGATAAACAGCTAAACAAAATGCAAGAAATGGATTTATCAAAAAAAGAAATGCCAAAAACATTCTTTTTCCAAACACATCTTTATTTACCATGAATTACATAGTCAGAAATTTCGTAAAATCCACATTCGTAGTTCATATTTCAAATTAGCCAAATACGGAAAAAAGAAACAATTAATTTTTAAATATAAAATGAAAGCCTGAAAAAGAGGGAATATATTCAATAAATTATGTAAGGAAATATACTTTCGTAAATCTTCTTCCGGAAAGAGTATATGACTACTTACGTTATACTTCATTAAATCGACTCTTTTCAAAATAGTTGATTTAATAAGATATTCCGATAAATCATTTTTCGACTTCAAAAAATTAAATTGCCAATGTTGAAAAAACAAAATTTGTGGAAGTTTACTTCGAGTATCTCTCATAATAGATGATGTGGAGTTGAATACATAACAATAAGTAGGCTCCTGAATGACAACTACTTTTTTTACATGCTCCACTACTTGATAAAAAAGAAGCGCATCTTCACTATTCGTTTGATGAACTTTCGTCTCATATAAATAATCTCGGAATAGTTTTGCCGAAAATAAATGAGACATTTCTCCGGATAACAATGATTTATAAACAGAAGTGCGATCCTCACCGTACGATAGCTTATTGTACTGAACTACATTTTTCCCTCTAAAGGTATGTCTAACGTATGATGATACTACAATATCTGCCTGAGTAGAACAGATCGCTTCATATAACAATCCCAAAGAATCAGGTAACAGATAATCATCACTGTCACAAAAAACAAAATATTCTCCCCGCGCGTTTAAATAACCTTCCCGACGTGTCCACATTAATCCCATATTTTGCTTATTGTGACGTACAACAAAACGATCATCTTTTGATGCATATTGCTCAACAATCATCATAGAGTTATCAGTACCACAATCATCCACTATCACAACTTCAAAGTCCTGAAAACTTTGAGCTAAAATCGAGTCAAGACAACGAGCAATATATCGCTCTACATTATAGACTGGTATAATTACAGATATTTTCATGATATTATTTAATCAATTCAGCAAGAGCTTTTTTTTGCACTTTATTAAAGAAAAAAAGATAAACTAAAGACAATAATAAAATTCCCGAAATCAAAAATAATCCAACTAATTCAAGCATATTAGAGGTTATACAAAAATAAGCTATAGATTTAGAAAAAGTATAAGCCATAATCAGCACTAAGCAAATTTTCAAAAATATGATTACCACTTGATGCTTACTATCCGGATATGTTTTTAAAAAAAAGATAGAATTAAGTGTAAAACTTTGAATTATTACAATAAATGAAGAGAAACATAACATTAATGAAATTATATCAATAGTATTCATTTCTTTTTTTGACACAAAATGAGAAATAAACCATAGAATCCCCACATTCAATATTCCCATCATTACGGTTATAATAGCTGGATATCGAACGATATTACACGCTCTATTTGAAAATGCATAAATACCCGCAGCAGCAAAAAAAGGTAACGGTAATAATTTCAATGTAAGCCACCTATCATATTCAGAAAAGGAAGAACCAAGCCAACAGGTCAGCACATTCGACGCCATTCCCATCATGATGCCACACATAATTGCAGACAGCGACCCTACAATAAGCGAATTATTGAGTACTATATTCTGCACTTTATCATGTTCTCCCTTAGCATAAGCTTTTAAAATAATAGGACCATACAATGAGCCTATCACAGAGACCACTAAACCTACATAAACTCCAAATTCAGAAACAGCACCCAAAGTTCCAGAATCACTTATAATATTATCAATCCGATATATCCCTACATCTCCCATTTGATGTATTATAGTCCACAAAGCCATTCCCCAAATGGATACCAATAATGTCTTATCAAATAAACTAATTTTTATAGTGATATGATTATTTCTTGATTGCCTGAACAAGATATAACTGAACAAGAGAACCAGTATTTCAGTTATTAAATTAGCCACGCCTATATATACCACATTCTTATCTAAAAAACTGAAAAAGAGAATAGCTAAAACAAACTTTAGACAAGTCCGTCCTATCTTCAGCCAATTCATCAAATCTAGTTTATTTTCCGCATACAGCGTTACATTCAGCGATGAAGAAAACAAAGAAGTAAAAAGACTGCAAATAGTAAACAAAAACAAAAATTTCGCACTCCTAAACTGATCAATTGGAAGATTAAATAAGTCCTCCAAATGATCTATAAATACAAATAGTACGGGAAACAATATGATAATGGATATAATAAAAACCCCCATTATCGTACTTAAACATTTAGAAGCTCTTTCAGTGTCATTCCGCTGCAATGCAATGGAATAAAATCGTGTCAGAGCACCACTCAATGAGCCAGTTAATACACTGATATATTGATTAATAACCAATGTTAATGGCAGTATTCCATAAGCTGCTACACCTAATGAACGAATCAGATATGGTGTATACAATATTCCTACAACCACATTAGCAATCAGTGCAAGAATGTTGGATATAAAATTCTTATGCAACTGGGTTACTTTCATAAAATTTTTTGTATTCAGACACCTACCAAAGATAGAACATTAATCTATACTGAATATCATTACTGTCCCATTAAAATCTAAAAGAGTTCTTTGAAATATTTGAAATTTAGTTAGTTACAGCTATTCTCCGAGCGAACGGACTTGAATTTGTAGCTTTGCATCAGATTAATCCGATGGCATATGTTCCAAGACAAATACGTTTTCGCTCAATTGGCTTCATTTCTGAATCGAAGTAAGTTTAACCGCATAGTCACCAAGTATGATGGCGATAAATATGTGAAGCACTTCACCTGCTGGAATCAACTACTTGCTTTGATGTTTGGCCAACTTTCTAATCGTGAAAGTCTGCGAGATTTGATAGTTGCTCTTGAAGCTCATCATTCCAAATGTTATCATTTAGGAATGGGTAAAAATGTATCAAAGTCATCGCTGGCAAGAGCAAATCAAGATAGAGAGTATCACATCTTTGAAGAATATGCTTACTACCTAGTTAGCGAAGCACGACAAAAGTGTGCTAATCATATTTTCAAACTTGGCGGTAACGTTTATGCTTTCGATTCGACAACTATTGACCTGTGCCTTTCAGTCTTTTGGTGGGCAAAATTCCGCAAAAAGAAAGGTGGTATTAAAGTGCATACATTATATGATGTGGAAACACAGATTCCTGCATTCTTTCATATCACGGAAGCATCCGTACACGATTCTAAAGTCATGATTGAAATTCCTTATGAACCAAGCTCTTATTACATCTTTGACCGCGGTTATAACAACTTCAAAATGCTGTATAAAATTCATCAAATTGAAACCTACTTTGTTGTCAGAGCAAAAAAGAATCTCGGGTACAAATCCATCCAATGGAAACGTAGGCTGCCTAAGAATGTGCTTTCAGACGCGAGTGTACTTCTGACAGGATTCTATCCTAAACAATATTACCCAGAGCCACTTAGGCTGGTTAAATATTGGGATGAAGAACAAGAACGAGAATTTATATTCATAACCAATGCGATGCATATATCTGCGCTTCAAGTTGCTGAACTTTATAAAAATCGCTGGCAGGTAGAGCTGTTTTTCAAATGGCTCAAGCAACACCTTAAAATCAAAAGATTTTGGGGAACTACAGAGAATGCTGTTCGAATACAGATATATGCTGCTATATGCGCTTACTGTTTGGTGGCAATCATTCAACACGATATGCAACTGGACAGAAGTACATATGAAGTGTTACAAATACTGAGCATCTCATTGACTGATAAGACTTATCTGAGAGACCTCTTTAATAAAACTAAATTTCAAAATGACAAAGAACGATTCGGACCAAATGGGCCAAGTTTGTTTAATTTTTAATTCGTCCCAATTTTAATGGGACACTAATGACTGAATATATATATATCAAATATCAAACTTTGATATATTAATTTCACTTGTCAGAAACCAAACACAGTTAAGCAAAAAGAAACTTTATATTAGATTTCATAACAAAGCATTCATCCGCAAATTCTAAAAGATTCTTTTTTTTCCTCAAAAAAAGTTTGAAGTTCCAATGCTATATAACTTTCCAACTTTCATAAAACAGGCTACAATCAATACTCAAAAAAGAACCAGAGGAACATTAACAGCCTCCAACAAATACTTCTGGGCGACCTTATCATCGAAAGTAAAGCCAGTGTTCACATCAGGAAAGACTTTCTTTCCAGCTATTTGCAATGTACACAAAAGCTGTTTAGCAAACAACGTATCTTTATAAATAGCATGATGATGATGCCACATAAAAATGTCACAATCAGTCAACTGGTCAATAATATCATATTTATAGGCATCAACCACCTTATATGGAATATGATTATCCCGACAATATTCAATCCAAGCATCCGAAAAAGAGCCTATTCTATGATGTATTGCAATTTTCATAAACAGTTGTCTTTATAACCTTCCATCAACAGCCGTCTTATCAAACACACCTTTCACATCAAACAAAATAAATGGTTCTTTTAGAAGATGATCCAACTGCAGATGGAGAAATTCTTTATGTGCCACAGCCAAAATTACAGCATCAAACTTCTCTTTCGGCAATTCATTTACAGCCTCAATGCTATACTCATTCTTCACCACTTTAGGATTAGCCCATGGATCATATACTGTGATATTCACATTATATTCTTTCAGTGAATTATAGATATCAATCACTTTCGTATTGCGAACATCCGGACAATTCTCTTTGAATGTAAAGCCAAGTATCAATATGTTAGAATTTAATACCTGGATACCTTTCTTCAGCATCAACTTCACTACTTGATTGGCTACATATTCTCCCATGCCGTCATTCATACGACGACCGGCAAGAATAATTTCCGGATTATATCCAAAGGTTTGTGCACACTGAGCCAAATAATAAGGATCAACACCTATACAATGACCACCTACCAAACCCGGCTTAAACGGCAAGAAATTCCATTTTGTACTTGCAGCTTCAAGCACATCCTGCGTGTCAATACCCATACGGGTAAATATTTTAGAAAGTTCATTAACGAAGGCAATATTAATATCGCGTTGAGAATTCTCAATAACCTTTGCAGCTTCTGCCACTTTCATCGTAGGAGCCAAATGAGTACCTGCCGTAATAACCGAGGCATATATCTCATTCACTTTCTTACCTATCTCAGGAGTAGAGCCGGAAGTTACTTTCTTAATCTTCTCCACTGTATGCAATTTGTCTCCCGGATTAATGCGTTCAGGTGAATAACCTGCAAAAAAATCAATATTAAATCTCAAACCGGACACTTTCTCTACCACCGGAATACATTCATCTTCAGTTACGCCTGGATATACCGTTGATTCGTAAACTACGATGTCCCCTTTTGAAATCACCTTACCCACGGTAGTACTTGCCCCATAAAGAGGAGTCAAGTCAGGATTGTGGTTCTTGTCTACAGGAGTAGGAACGGCCACCACATAAAAATTACAATCACGAATATCTTCAATATCAGCTGTACAAATAAATCCGTTGGCTATGGCTGACTGCAATAATTCATCCGATACTTCCAGCGTAGCATCATGCCCTTTCATTAACGCATCTACCCGTGCCTGATTCATATCAAACCCTACTGTTTTGTATTTTGTAGAGAACAAACGGGCCAAAGGAAGCCCTACATAACCGAGTCCGATTACGGCAATTTTTACTTCATTCATACCTATGAATAATTTTGTTTAGTTAATAGAAGATTAAATATTATTCCAATACCACAGCACAGCCCCTTTCAACCCTTCGCGCATATTGAATTTAGGATTATATCCCAATAATTTTTTAGCCTTATCAATGCAAGCCAATGAATGAGGAATATCTCCTAAACGGTTAGGGCCATGCAGTATTTCAATATTTGCAATTTCTGAATCGAACTCACTCAAAAATTCTTTCAAATAATCTACTAATTGATTCAGAGTTGTACGCTCACCATAAGCAGTATTATAAACTTGGTTGACTGCTTCAGGATTAGTAGTAGTCATGGCAAGCATATTCATTTGGATGACATTATCTATGTAAGTGAAATCACGGCTGTACTCACCATCCCCATTAATAATCGGACTCTCATGAGCCATCAATTTCTTTACAAATAGAGGAATAACAGCAGCATAAGCCCCAAACGGGTCTTGACGACGGCCGAAAACATTGAAATAGCGCAAGCCTATGCACTCCATACCGTATGTGCGAGCAAACACATCCGCATACAGTTCATCCACATATTTAGTAATGGCATAAGGTGACAAAGGCTTACCGATTACATCTTCCACTTTAGGTAGAGATTTGCTATCACCATAAGTAGATGAACTGGCCGCATACATAAAGCGTTTCACTCCGGCATCACGGGCAGCAACCAGCATATTCAGGAAACCACCGATATTGACTTCATTCGTCGTTAACGGATCCTTAATAGAACGTGGAACTGATCCAAGAGCAGCCTCATGTAATACATAATCCACTCCTTCCACTGCCTTTTGACAATCGGATATATTACGTATATCTCCAACTATCAGTCTAAAAGTTTGCGGATACTGATTTAATAAAGGAAGAAGATTTTCTATTTTTCCGGTAGCAAAATTGTCCAGACAGACAACGTGATAATCGTGAGCAAGCAAATGCTCACAAAGGTTGGAACCGATAAAGCCGGCTCCACCTGTTACTAAAACTGTTTGCATATATCTATATTATTCAAAATCAATCTTCAACTTCCTCAAACGGATAAGGATTCTCCTCAATATTCCTCAACTCCTTCACCAACTCCACTTGCTCTGCCGTCATGACTTCCTTACCCCAACCATCTATAATAGCATGAGCTTCCTGAAGCAAAGATTCCTCATAAACCTCGCCATACGTATAAGCCAACAAGCGGACTTTGAGCAAAGAAGCCGGAAGCCGACCCAAAACCTCACAAGCACGATTCAAGGCAGTCTGTTTCTTTTGCTCCTTATCCCCATCATCATAGATGGTAGCATTATACCCCATCAAAAGAGCCAGACATATATTCGCCTCCTCTGCAACATCGGAACTTTGAGCAGAAAAAAGAGAATCGGACTTAACAAGCACTTCCTTATTCAACCGGCAAAAAGTGTCGGAATAGACCGGATTACCGTCCATACCAAGATACATCAGCTCATGAGCTGCATGCTGAAGCTCAAGAGCACGGGAAGTTAAATCATTCATTATTATGATATATGATTAAAATATAAGATTATACTTATTTAGAAGTCACCCGATTATTTTCAGATAGGATTTGGGGACTTTGACACTTGCAGTCAAAAGGTCTTTAATGCGGATAACAACATATGTTTTATTGGCTTCGACGGCAACCTCACCTTCAATACCACTGAGTTCGCCTTTGATAACTTTTACTTTATGCCCAACAGTAAGAATTTCGCTATCAAGACTGACACCGTCAGGATTCAAATCCATTACGAACATAAAGTCCTCCATTTGCTTATCCGGTACCACTAGCATGGAATGTGTAGCAAGGTCTTTCATATAAAAAAGGGGGACATTATAGATGTTGGATATATCGCAGGCTGTCTGCTTGGTGGAATGAACAAATACCAAATTGCGGATTACCGGAACTTCGCTACGCTTACGCCGATACTTCAATTGAGAAATGACAAAGCGCGTGGGGAGATAATAGTCAAGCTCCAAATGCTCTTCCGATTTAAGTCGGTCCAAAGATTTCCGGACTGTGAATTCCTGCTTGTCACGGGTGCGAGCCGCAAACCAATATTTCTGTTGTTCAGTCACTTAGAAATTTTCTTTCGAATGAATTAGCTCAGTTCCGGGTGCGCTTCGCGGTTTGAACGAGACATTTTCCCACCCAAACCGTATTGTACACTTTTGCAATGATAATAAGCTATTAAAGAAGATATTAGACTCATAAAAGTGTCCAATAAACGTTCGTTTAATAAACGCAAAGATAAGCTGTATTTTTTGAACTAACAAAATGTTTAATAAAAATATTCCCAAAGTGATTTCTGTTTCATATTAATATATTGAATTGCAGCAGTGTACGTCTAACATTTAACATATTAAAGTTCTGTTCCTTTTTAACTTTTATGCCTCTACTTATTTTCTTAAAAATAGACGTTTATTAAACGAACGTTTAAAAAACACCTCATCATTTCCAATATATCATTCTACATTCCAACATCTTACCCTCATAAATGCATTATTGAAGTTTCGTAAATATACCTACTGATAAATGGGAATTTATCGCACAGAACGCAAGTGAAATAAAAGCCCACTTCCATAACCTATGGAGAGAGTGAAAGCCCATGGATTTCTATGTAATACAAAAGCATTACTTCACTTT
>OATX01001017.1_pt1 | contig 14679 bp, 9 predicted proteins | sample 1516741 | NCBI WGS metagenome assembly OATX01 (sample SAMEA2579984, study PRJEB22360) | human gut metagenome | biome: human gut; feature: human-associated habitat; material: faeces | place: Denmark | collected 2008/2010
CTTTCATAAGATGTTCTTTCCTATAAGTTAATACAAAAAACACTTTATATAATTTTTTTTCTCTTCATTTTTTCGAAAAGCCCCAGTCTTCCATTTTTTATAGAATATCATTTACATATTCCTATTTTTTCCATCCATGCATTATATACCTCATTTTTAGGTGAAGTTCACCCACTCTCTCCTCTTATTTTAGTCAGATTATGCTGCCGTTCTTTTTTTTTCTTCGTGACCTTTTCAATCATACATACCGCATTGAACGTATGTACTCCAAAGAAAATCCAAAATATTTCCACTTCCCTGTTTCTGGCTTTTTATTCTGGTCTGTAAATAATATTATTTCTACATTTTAAAACTTCCTTTCAATCTGGTAGCACTTTCATGGCTGAGTTCTGACCATCAAATCTTACGAAATGGAGCAATTTAGATAGCTCAGACCTTGTACTTAAAGAAGTGTTTTGTAAAACTTTTTAAATTGATATTATTAGTGTAGCTTGAATCCGCAGCAAGTACCTTAATCCTAACTTTGATCAGTTGTTGTAAATGAATACAGTCTTTCAAATGTATTACTTCGTTAAAAGCCGTAAAGGAGATATGTTCTATAAAGGAGATTTCATCTATCTGTATACTGTTGACTTTGCCTCCGAATTAAACGGATTTGTTTTTTCTTGCCTTAATAATAGTCTGGAGGGACTAAATATTAAGGAAATTTGCTAATTACTGACGAATCACATTAACGATTTAGGATTGGTTAGTGAATGAAGAGGGGCAATCTGAACACCACTAAATAACTGGTAACGAATATTACTAGTTAAATATTTAATCAGTTATGAATATGAAAAGTTGATATAGGACTTCAAGACTACCAAGGCCATTTTATTTTCAGGAGAAAAAAATAACTTTTACCCCCCCAAAAAAAAAAGGATAGGATGTCAAGCATCTGTTGGGTTATTCCCAAGAAAGTGAACAGAGTATGGAAGCTGCTGATTTATTCGTTACAACTTTGACGATAATTTTTAAGCATATCGAGCGGTGTAAAATCTACCTAAACAAAACACGATTTCTTTTATATCTTTATCGTGTAGTTTTATTTTAGATTTTCATCGGTTGGATTTAACCGATTGAAGAATAAACTTTTAGCAGAGTATTTGAGAAATAGAGGTAACGAATTAGCAACCGTGCAAATTTCAGCGATTTGCGGTGCTATGTTGTCAAATAACTCTTTGTAAATACAAATAAAATATTTAGTACAATTTTGAAGACATCATTAATAACCTTATTTATATCCATACACCTTTGGTTTGTTTCCCTATATTTATTGATAATCTTTTATTCACATATTTGGTAAATATTTCAATCTACGTAGATTTTATAACTAATAGAGTATAAACAATACAAGCTATTCCAACAAATAAAGCTACGGCAGAGCATTTGGTAAATATTGTATCTTTATTTTTAATACCATACATAAGCCCAATAATAGCACATAAAGGAATACCGACAGGAATAATCGTCAGAAACCAAATGAGTATTTTATGATACCCATTGCTGTTAATACTTTGTTTTTCAAATTACTCATAGCTACCATTCTCATTGCTTGTTACTCTTCGCATCTCTTTCTTTATTCATCAACCGCCAAATAGCTTTCTGATATTTCAACTTGGCGAACATCTCGTCATCTTGGTTATCTATCTTTAAGGTCATTACCCGAATACTTGGGGCAGTGGGATATCGGCTTTTCACTATATCATCCACTAGAAACCCGCTGGGTGGATAGCCGGTTCTGTAAACAAGAAACCTTGAAACATGAGATTAATATAGTCTGCATTTTCGCAAAGATACGCCTTGTACCTCTTATATGTATCCAACTTCATATAATCTTCTGCACGGCTGCTGAAATTTGGCTTGGCAATTTCTTCGCATAAGGCAGATTCTAATTTGCTGTAGGTGGCAGTATCTAAATCTCCCCACCAACAATGATCTTCGGGATTGACCGACATATCCACCCATTCAGAAGCCTCCCAGTAGTCTATCGCAAACACAATTGAATCGGCTTTCTCTTTGGATGAGTAATAGATGGAATCTTTCTCCCAACCTTTGAATATACTTTCAATAGAATCTATTTTCTCTTTCCTAATTTTATTATATATGTTTTTTAAATCGTAGCCATGAGGTAACGATATTTGAAAAACACCGTTTTCAATTCTTGCATTCACCTTTGGATTTGTGATTACCGTATCGTCAAGTACAAAAGCTATATGTTTGCCAATTGCCTTTTCTGTTTCTTTTGCCCATTTTTTTAGTTTATGCTTGCTTATTTGCCCCACAATTACGCATGTCCCATTTTCATCAGAATCCATTCGTAACGAAACAAAATCTTTTACTGTTACAATAGACTCTTTAGCAATACTGTCTTTTTGCTGTGATAGGATGTGATACCATCCATTCTCATAGTGGGTTTTATGTATTTGATTACAGGAAGCGAAATAAGCAATTAAAATAAGTATTCCGAATAAATTCTTTTTTTGCATGTTCTTATATAATAAAAAAATAAACTGTTATCTGTTCCTGAATTGTATCCGTCAGATATATTTAAAGCATTATGTTTCAAATTAGCTACTTCTCCAAATATATAAGCAAAAGTAGATTGTTTGCCTTTTTAAGAAGACTGTTCAAATCTGTTTTGATATTGTTTTTCTTGATCACAACTTATAAGATGGATTGTGTATAGTTATTTCATCTCGCCAAGCATATTCCTTGTTTTATCCATATAATTACTGAAATGCGCCTTTACCTGTCAAAAATATATTACCGTAAATAATGTACCGTTTTATCCCAAAAGATTTAAAAACAGTTCTTTATTTACTATTTTTGCAGATTTGATACGTGATTTGAGCCGTGATTTTCGAGCATATACGTTAGCCACCGTATCCTTCATGAATAAGCTAATTACTTGTGGTGAGAATCTTACAAAAATATAGCATAACAGCCTGGTGTCAGAAGTTTTCATGGTCGGAAAATCTTCCTTGAGCTTGTACATGGCATTGTCATGACAAGTGTTTACGATTTTTTCCAATTCTTGCAGTATTTCATTGCTTTCTGCAAAATCTGTAATTATCTGCTTTACTTCATTAAATATGACTGACTGTTGCGATGTTGTATTTTCACGTTCATAGTAGGTCTTTCCAAGTTTATCGACAATGTCAAAGCGTGAAGCAGCCAATCCTCTTAAATAACTTTCCGTAGTCTGCTGTTCTTTCACGCGTTCAGTAAGAGCCTTGTACTCGGAATTGGCTTTCTCTGTCAATAACAAATAATGGTTGGTACGATCACGTTGCATGCGTAAACGTTGGCGGACGATATACCAGGCAATTCCAATAATAAAAAAGGTAGCGGCTGCTATAGCTATTTCCCAGACAGTCCGGTTTTTCATTCTGTATTGGGCGAATTTTGTTCGCTCTTTAAAATAGTCCCGCTCGACCATACCGGCGGAGAATTGCATGTTTGAGCGCATTATTGAATCGTTCAAGTAGATATAGCGATGTACATTGTCCGTTGCTTTTTCAAAATTTTTAGCCTGCACTTCGATATGGTATGCAGTGTATTGTAGTTCTGCCATGTCGCAAATATCAGTAGTGTGCGCCTTTGCAAGCTCCAGATAATACCGTGCACTGTCTATATGATTCTTCAAAAGACTTACATCTGTCAATGTGTGATATCCATATACCGTATCCTGTCGGGCGGAAAGTTCGATTCGCTGTAACAGGTCATTGGATATATGCCGTTTGGATATCACATATAGTGATGCAAGATTAGTAAGGCTGACTTCTATCAGATTACTGTTATTATGTTCATCGGCCAAGTCAAGAGCCGCCGAATACAGCCTTATTGCTTTTTCTATATCTTTTGAGTGAAAAGTAGCGGCTGCCATGTCAAGGGTTGCCTTTGTCTCCTCCTGGATATCACCCGATTGGCGGAAATTATTTCTGGCTTCGTGGAAATAATGATATGCCCGGCTGTAGTTCATTTGTTTATAATATACTTCACCGATCTGTCTGTATAAAAGCCCTTTGTAATAAGATTCATCGGTATCTGTCAGTTTCTCTTCTATTTTGAGAAAAAGACGTAATGCTCCCGGTTTATCACCTGTGCGTAATTTAATTCTTCCCCAATAATATAGAGTTTTACACTGGTGACGTAAATCTTTGGGGTAATGTTTATAATATTGCCAAGCCTGGCGGATCAATGAATCGTCAGTAACTTTCATTTGTTTTTTTTCCAAAGCTTCGGAATAGAGCAATGCATATCTGGCCTGTTCAGCCCGGTTGCCTTCTGGTTTGAGTTTTTGTAGTATTGCTAATGCACTATCCGGGTTGTTCTGCATTAGCTTTTCAGCCTCACTAAGGCGAGGGGTCTGTTCCCTGTTATAACAACCTGTAAAATAGAGAATAGCTGATAGTCCAATTATAATTTTATATTTCATATTGCGAATATTAGGAGTAACAAACACATTTCGATGCGGAAAGCTTTTATTAGAAGAAATATAATTATTATTACATTCTTTGTATCTCAACAGAAACCATAAATACTTTTTTTGCATGATTCCCTGCATGATAGTTCTCAATTCCTATATATACCATTTCCAAAAACAGACAATAACCAAAAAGTTATAAAATATGCAGGCTTGGGAGTTTAGTATTCTTCATCTTATTATCAACTTTAATTATGCGCTGCTTTATACCATAATGTATTTTCTTTCAGCACAGTCATAGGATTGTCACTCGGATCGGATGTTGTTATACCGGAAAATGTATTGATAGGAATAATACCTTTGGCCATAGTGTAGAAATTTTTTGTATGGGTTTTATATGGAACAAGATGATTTAGCTGCTCTCTAAATTGGTTTAATAATATAGGATCGTTACAGAGTGAGGTTATATAATCTGCAAAATCATAAAATATTACAGGAGTATAACCATCTAAACGTTGGATTGTTCCCCTCAGGGATTTGTCAAAAGAATATTTACTATTGATACTTTTTATGATGGCTGCCATATTCTCCAGTTCTGAACAGTCCGTTACTGCTAATGTCCCACAAGGCATTATTTCATAGGTTGAATAAAAATTGTAAAATTCTTCACATCCCGATTGATAATCGGGATTCCCCAGTAAATATTCCCCAATAGCGGCATAAGGCATTCCGTATGCCATCATCTCACTGGTAGAACCAATCAAATATTTTGTAACATCCTTTAATTCATAGGCAACCTCTATAGATGACATATAACAGTCATCAAATAGAATATATTCCATTTTCATGCCTGCATTAGCAATACCGGAGGCTAGAGATTTTATATCTGTTTGGTATTCGGCGGTCAGTCCTCCAAAATAACGTGTCAATGGAACACCCTGATATTCCCAATGCATTTTCATGTGAGGTGCGGAACGCACTTTCATCTCATAAACAGGAAGCCATCCCATACCGTGACATCCTATAATCATGGTATAAACAGAAGCCGGAGCAAATGCCTTTACATCATTTAAAATTGCTGTTATCCCATCGATTGTCGTAAAAGGCGGAGACTTATATTTTTTAAGTATTTCACGTTTACATCTCCCGTGAGAAGACACAATTTCAAACATCATGGCCTCCGTACTACCGGTAGAAATAAAAACAATTACTTTCTCATTGTTCAGCCCTATTTTCGTTATACATTTTTCCAGGTCAGATATGTTATTATAAAAATAGTTCGTCAAATTTGAGGACCATGGCAAATACATGAATAATGTTTTCCGGTTGGCTTCTATCTTTTGATTTTCCTCCTTCTCGCATGAAGAAAAAAGTAAAATTCCTCCCAATAAAAAGATAATGCTAACCTTTACGTAGATTTTTTTCGTTGTTTTCATCCTGCAAATTGTCCAATAACTCATTATTACTTTTTTATTATAGCCTTCCATTGTAAAATCTCTATTTTATCTTAAATGTGAATTGTAAATAACCATTTCCTGATATTCATAGAATCAAATCCTCTTATAATCTTACAATATTATGACTCATTATCTCACAATATATTGAATATTCTAATAAACAGCATGAATTTAATCGTTTATAACACGAGATGATTTTCTTTTCAATGCCCTATGGCAGTTCTCATTGGAGACACTGCCGAATGGCACTTGTTTCCGTTTCATTCTTGCAAAAAAAGATGAAACGGTTTAACAGGAACAACTGCCTGTTGAAACAATACCGGCACCAATGTCACAACAGGCAGTTTTATGGTTACTTATGGCAGTCCAAACCGATTTTCAAAGCCAAATCGCTCCGGCTTCCACATCCCCTGACTTATAAGTGTAAATTATAAACTCTTCAAGCGCTTCTTTCCATGTAAGATTGAAGGTTCCCATAATTGAATGTATGGCACGATTACTTTTTTCATCAAGCCCGTCTTCTTCCACCCCTTCGGGGTTCGTGTCTTCGTCTACCCCCACAGTCTCTTCACGGCTCCAGAACACCACTACCGGAATGTTTAGGTTGATATCCCATGTACCACGCTGGATCAATATTCCGGAAGGGTTATAGAACGGATCAAAAGTACCTGTTTCCGGATTGCCCTTGGATTTGTAGCCGTGATAAAGACGAATTTTCAGGTCGAATTCCTTACGGTCTTTCAAAAAACGGATAACTCCTTTCAAACCTATCGGGTTACTGTCTCCTGTTATTTCAGCTTCCTTGCTATGTTTGGTCTTGTCCCAGGGGGTAGTGTCCACATAAAGATAATCCACCAATTTCTGCGGTTCATTGTCATCGGCTTCCGGCTGACCGTCAAATGTGGGTTTTACATTTTCAGGCGTGAAGAAATGTTGATGAATATTATCCTGCCCGTTTTCTATAAACTGGCTGTTCATCAAATCTCCTTTGGCGTTATAGTAATAGATGAACATCAAATAAACGGGAGCCGGGGTGTATTTCCCATAAGTATAGTAGTCTCCATTTTTCTGCACGTAGAACTTGCTTTGACTGCCTTCGGCAAGCCTCCAACCCTTGCCGGCTTTCAGCTCATAAGTTATTTCCTGAATACGTTTCATGTGCTTGGCCGGAGATTCCGGATTCTGGTGAGGTCCACCGACTTTCTGTATTTCATTCCAGTCTGCATGCAGGTGACATTCCACAAGACGGATAGTCATTTTGGAAGGATCTTCATGCAATTTATTATCTGTCTCATTTTCAGGAATTACAGGATCTTTACTGCATGAATTGAACAACAACGAAAGAGCTGTTCCTATCAGGAACATCAATGCGATTTTACATACATTTGTTTTCATTTTTTATTTATTTGGTTAATAATAATTGTTATAAATCAAAAACTCCAGTTCACTACACAACGTACATCAGATCCCATGTCATGTGCATAGTAGCGTGAACGGTTAGTGTATTCTTTATATTCTTTGTTCAAGATATTGTCTGCCGCTATCATGAATTGTAGTTTGTATCCGTATTTTACAGGACACTCAAAGCTAGCAGCGAACCCCAAGAGGTGGTATGCCGGAGGGGTATAGGGAATAAGATCCGTATTCGAGTCAAACCGGGTCTGTTTTGCCACGAATCGATGTCTGATACTCAAACGTAATTTGGAATGCGATTTGGTTTCGTGAAGCCATGAGAGGTCATGGCTGAAACGGGAAGAGGGGATATAAGGAAGGTAATTTCCTGTCGTCTGTTCATTTGCCCGTATAAAAGAAGCAATCAGGTGATAATCCCATGAATTTATGGGCATGAAGTGAAAGTCAAAATCCATTCCGCGAAAGAAAGCCGGGGTCTGTTTGTATTGGAATACAGGGTATACCCCCGAAATAACAGTGATGGTTTCTTTCTTCGGTTCATCATAGATATAGCCGCTTATCCATTGCAGGTAACCGTCCATTCGGGCACTGAATACCTTATTGCTGTAACTGATGGAAGATATCCATTTATAGCTCCTTTCGGAGTGCATGGTAGAATCTCCTTTGACAAACATTCCGGATCCGAGTTCATTTCCGTTGCTATATAATTCATACACGTGAGGAGCTCTCCAGGCCAGCCCGAAATTAGTGGTGAGCTTCCATTGGTCAGAGAAATGATGATGACCTCCCAGACTGTATGATACGTTATTGAACTTTCTTGTTCCTCCATAGAGACTTCCTGTCCAGTCATAACCACTGGCACGGGTTTCCTGTCCGTCAAAACGAATACCTGCTTCAATTCCTCCTTTACTGTAATTATACTTCCCGATACCATATATTCCCATCTGTGTCTCCGTATAGTTGGGAATAACGGGAACAATACCTGTTCCTGCCTGACTGTGATTATCAATGAACATAATTTGTCCCCCAACCTCTGTTTGCCATGAATTATAATTCAATTTCCAGCAGAGAGAGTTTTGTAATGAGTTTAAGTGCAGGGAAACAGCTGGAATGTCGGAACCCAGACGCCGGATGCGGTTTTCCTGTCGGTCGTCCTTCTGCCAGGAACTTTGCCAGTAAAGATTTCCTGCGTTCCGCATACTGAACTTCATTTTACCAATGGCTGTCTGATGGGTAACTTTTTGATATGGGTATGCGATACTTCGCGTGAAAGGATCTGTGTACAGGGGACGTCCCAATCGGATACGTTCTGCCAGCAGATCTTCACTTCCCATCTGGGCACTGAACATTACTCCCGTCCGGTTGTAAAAGTGACTGTAGAATCCTTCTATTCTTAAACGTCCACGGTCATAGCCGAGTAAAGCGGAGGTATGATGTTCTCTGGCTCCAGTGTTATTTAGAAGATAGTTTGCGGTGGAACGGTCTCCGGAATTTGAATATGTCCCCTGTACTCGCCAGGCAAGGTCACGGAGAAAAGGGAAAGTGCCTTCCAACTGTCCGGTCAGCACATAACGGTGACCATTACTTCCATAAAGTATGGAAGTCTTTCCTTTCAAGGCCTTCTTCCGGAAGGGTAAGGGAGCCTGTTCCATGACAATAATTCCTCCCAAAGCTTCTGAACCATATCGTACCGCGTCAGAACCTTTTATCACCCGAATGGAAGCGTTTCCGTTCATATCCACTTCAGGAGCATGATCAACTCCCCATTGTTGGCCTGTCTGGCGGGAACCATTGTTTATGATTAATATCCGGTTGCCATACATTCCTTGGATGACAGGTTTGGCAACTGTCGTCCCCGTACTGATGGAACTTACGCCACTGACCTGTTCAAGCAGAGAGGTGAGAGAAGTTCCCAATGCGCGATTGATTGCGAAGGAAGTAAGGTTGTTGCTTACCGTATTCCGAGTCACTCCGGAGCACTCACCGGTAATAATGACTTCTTCCAGAATTTTTATCTCCGGATAAAGATATACTGTTTGAATATTCACCTTTTTGAATGCCTCACTCAAATATATATATTGAGATTTGTAGCCCAAACTCTGTACAAGAACTGTATCCTTGGAATTTGTCTTCCAAGGGATAATGATTCTTCCTCCGGTTGAACTGGCAAGGGGTTGATTCTCCAATAAGATGTAAGCTCCTTCAATCGGACGTCCGGTTTCCTTATCTACAACCAACAGTGTCCTATGTGTATCTGATTGCTGTCGGTATTTCTGTGCATACATCCTTGTAGGAGATATTGCACACAGCCAGACAATGAATAGACACACATATTGGAAATATGCATGAAATGTCATACTTTACGAAAATTGTAATGAAGTTATAAATTGTTTAAGATAACCAAAGGGCACAGCATCCCTCTTTCACATGTCATCTTATAATGCATGCAACCCATGAGAGGGATTGTAATAGTTGGACAGGAGGAGCGCGGAGAGACAATAGGGGAAAAGTAACAGTAATGTCCTTCTCCTTTTGGATAAGATATTCAACGGGGTTCTCTGTCTGAACGCAATTGTACTCAAAGCTCTCGGCTTCGGTAAATGAAGATAAAGTGAACAGGCAGATAGCACATTTATCGGCAGAATCATGATGGGAAGATTGTTGCTCATCATGAGATATACATAAATCTTCTTTGTGAACATGAAAGGCTTTCACAAAGAAGAAAGGCATCATAGTCAGCAACAATAAGCATGCCACTATGGCTCTGTATTTCCGCTTTTTTCTTGCATTATCCATTAGGTTGTAAAGATAGCAGATTGCATAATTGTACGCAATACCTATAAATGATGATTTTACGATCAAGTACGATTAAATATATTGTCCCGATTATTTTGATATGGGAATCAAATAAATCGACACATCGTTACCGGCTGTATGATAACAGGCTATAATAAATCTTCCTATTTTTATTCCTGTTCATATTGGAGGGCCTGTGTAAGATGCCCCCTAAAACCAAAATGATTCTTCTCCCAGAAAATATTCAGTAATGATCTCTTGATAAGTTTTGACCGATGAGCATTATTATTTTAAAATCAAGTACTTCGATTCTCATATAATTGTTTTTAAATTCGTTTAAAATTGAACGGTGTCCAATTGTTACGATAATACTTCAGTTCACGTTGATATTTCGAGGACGCAAAGTACGGCTCATTCCCAAAGCATAAGAGAAAGGATTGATGTCGAAATCGCGTTCAAATGTTCCGGTTACCATATTCTTTCTTTGCGGAAGTGTACCTGGAAAGTTTTGGTTACGCCAATTTCCTTGTACAGATATGCCAGCTTTTATCTTGTCTTCATTCCAATAGAAAGATTTTTTTATATTTATTGGTCGAGAGAGGCTACTACTACCCTCCTGAAGTTAGTAAACGGAATCATTTTTTACTTCCTCTTTTTTTCTTATTGTTGTGCATTAATAAATAAAGCTCTTGCAAGAAAAAAAAGGAATATTTTTGTCTTAGATATCATTGTGAATTTCAATTTAAATATAAACACAATATTGGACCGGATCAATTTGTCACAAATCATTTTATAACGAAGAAGGTATGTGTATGGACATATTAAAAAGAATAGCGTCACTCGTCAATACCAAATCATTAGCACCAATCATTTGAAAAACAATATACAAAAAACGCTTTCCGCCAATCTCCTTTAATTGGGCGGAGTTAAGTTCAAATCTTACATTATCCAAATATATATCCTTTACAGAAGAAAAGAGACCATTCAAGACGTTCTTGCTCCATTTATTCTTTTCCCATTGCAATGAATCATGATCCTTAATTACAAATTCCACATACTGTATCCATCTATCTATAGAATTGGAAAACTTATTTTTCACATCACCATAATTACTATTCTTAAGTTTATTTTTCACAAACTCATGCAAATCCGGTGTTGAGTAGGCTATCAACTCATTCTTCAATTCACTTAAGGGTTTAAAACCGGTGAATATTTTATCAAATTCTGCAAGCAACAAGCCACCATTACCCTTTGCATACATGCTTAAATGTAGTGTAAGCATGTTGCCTGTGTCGCTTTTTTCTTTCAGAGTTGTACTGATTTCCACAGCATACGCACTTTCATCATATGAAAAAATGTGACCATTAAATAGAGATGGATTTTCATATATCCCTCTCATATACTTCTGTTTTATAAAATCTGTATTTACAGTAACCTTTCCTTCATAATATTTATTCTTGTCAAACAGAAGTGATATTCTTTTTTTAGACCTACTATTATTGTACCTAAGATAGAAAGAAAGCTGATTTTGCTCATATTTTATATCTTCAAGAACCGTCTTCTCAAGATCTTCCAGAGTAAAAAGATATTTTTCTCCCCCTACATTTATAGAATAAAAGTCCACTAACCGGCCTAAATTCTCAATTGTAAACATGTTCACTTTATGTAATCTGTAAAAGCTATCAAAATCAAGCTTTGCATAATAATCAGCATTTGCTTTCCACTCAGCTTGTGCACCATTAACCATTTGATATTCGTCAGGTTTGCTCACAAAGCCGGTAAAAGTGAATTCATTCTTAAAAGGTGAACCATTTACCGTGCCTGTAACATATAGCACAAATGAGCCTTTTTGATAATCTTTCCTTTTCACTACAGCCTCAGTTATTTTTATCATTTTCCCGTTTATCTGCAGCGTCTCTTTCTGTGCTTCAACAAGTCCTAACGCAACATTTATATCTCTAGACATATCAAATCTAAAATAAGCTGCAACATCCTCTTTAGCCACAGCGGGAACTGATCCGGATTGTTCACTATGAGATTCTTCCTGTTGCCTGGGATGTCGATTCCGGGATTCAATCGGATCATTCTCACCACAAGCAACTAATAACATTATACAGACAAGAAATAATAGGCACCTTTTTATGTTAAAATTTCCTACCTTAAACAAATCACATGTCCTATCACACATAAACATTACTGTCTTTTCAATATATATTGTGCTGCGAGCCGCCCGCTATTGTTGAAGATTTCCGTACTGTCAGACAAGACCACTGCGTCGTCGAGAACTTTATAATATGTTTTGGCACCCGATGAAGGAGTAACCAGTTCAATGATGTTTTCGCCTATCATATTATATACACCGCTCTCTTCAAAAATACCATTCTCCTCACCCAGATACTCACTCCGCAAATCATAAGTTGCATCACTATTAATTTTCAATGTCGTTTTGATGCCACCACAGTCGGCACAAGGTAATATGCCTTCATAGGTGCCATAACAATCTTTGTTTTTGCTATCCACTACTCCGGCAGCACTATTTTCTTGTTGTTTATATTTCTTCCCAGATCCAACACAGCCTGATGTTACTATTATCATGGCTGCTACCAATAAATGCAATTTAATCAATTTCATAATTTAAAATATTTAACATATAATTTGAGGTTAATTATAACTCGCAAGATCATTATATACAAAGACTTATTGTAAATGCATAGCAGTATATAACGAAATTATCTTCGTCTCACTCGCTATGCATTACAATAAAATTAGAAAAAAAAGAAAACTATTTAACCGTCACATTGATAGTTCCCGTTTTCTTATCCTTATCTGTAACTGTAATAGTAGTTTTTCCTGCCTTAACTCCTCTTATGTTGACTTTATTTTCCTTGACTGATACCGTAGCAATATTGACATCTTTCGCAACGGCAGAATATGGCTGTGCACCACCTTTTACTGTTACTATACCATCTTTTCCAACACTCACAGTAATAGATTGTTTATCAAAATCCAGTCCTTTTGGAGTTTTTGGGGTCTCTTTTACAGTTCTTACAGTTACAGCAACTTTTCCTGTAACTCCCTTCCGGTCCGTAATAGTTATCATTGCTGAACCATCTTTTACACCGGTAATTACAATCGCATTTTTATCTGATTTCGCAACTGCGATTTTTGCATCACTTGATTTCGTCGTATATGGTGCAGTACCATTACTAACAGACACAGTAACCGTTTTACCAACTGCAACTTCTACTTTATTAGGACTGATTTTTAAATTGGGCTTATCATCATCCTTATCACATGATACCAATACAAAAGAAGTTAAGCAACAAATCACTAATGCCATCGATTTTAAAAAAGGTTTAGTTTTCATTTTTGATAAATTTAAATTAATAGATAAAATGCTAATGAGTACTCATAAATAAAAAAGTCAGATTTTTCTTACTTTTTCTTTGCCAGCAAAAATAATAAAGCGAAATTGTATTTGAATTATAAAATGATTTTAAAAATCTAACACCTCAATTCATATACATCTAACAATCAACACCTTAGTGTTATGAAACATTATTTTATCTCACATTGAACTAACATCTGTTCGAAAAGCATAAAAAAACAATATTATTCCAATATCAAACTTAAAAAAATATGTTTCACATTGCTAATTCTGATTATATGGTCAATCTTCATAATAGAGTGATACACTATTATAACACCGACTGTTACAGTATCCCTAACAGTGTTTGAAAAAGACCCTTTTTATGATATTTCACAAATACCATATATTCCCTATAATATTATTCTTAATTAGTGAATGAGCCATTCAAAGTAAAAATTGAATGTATTTTTAGCATATTCTATAAAAATCAAGAAAGGATGGCCAATTCAAAAAGTATTTTATCCAACAAACGGAACATTCTTTTTACAAGTTGAAGGTGGTATCACTCAACTATAATTGTGGATGATCAAAAACGTGTGTTCAAACCATACACAATAAATCTTCTATAGCACAAGATTTCTTGAACAGCAAGAGATAGGTACTCGCAAGTCCACGACAAAACGTTTTCCGAGGGGATACTGACGAACTTAAGGATATTGAAATGAGGTACCATACAAAAGTCGGTTGTTGTCACCAATATTATCTTAAAATAACTCATCTACAAAAGCTATATGTTGTGACATCGTATTGTTAAAAAAACATTGTCATAAACGTCTGACGTCTCTTGATAGATTTACTTTTAGAGGGTATCATATAGCTATCTTCCATATCGTTTCGAGTCGCTTTCTGTACTCATTTGATATCATTCAGGCCATACTCTTGAACATTCACTCATGCAATAGGGGCACTTAAGTTCTAATAAATAGATTATCTCGCTAGCAGTCTCATCTCTCACCACACAGCTAGATTTATTATAAAGTTAAATTCAATGCTCGTGCAAACGGCTGTTTGTTCTGATTTAATGTACTCTTTGTTTGAAGGCACAAAGATATAATGAGTATCTAATATTCAAATAAACTTTGTTTTAAGACTTTTTATGACACAAACAAATACGA
>OATX01001048.1_pt1 | contig 14424 bp, 4 predicted proteins | sample 1516741 | NCBI WGS metagenome assembly OATX01 (sample SAMEA2579984, study PRJEB22360) | human gut metagenome | biome: human gut; feature: human-associated habitat; material: faeces | place: Denmark | collected 2008/2010
ATCACCGGCTACATACTTGCCTTTCAGTGTTTTGTCCATATTTCCTTGGAAGAACTTCAGTGCGTCGCCCAAGATACCCCAGCGCAACAGGTCGTATTTGCGCTGACCTTCGAAAGCTAACTCGAAACCACGTTCCCAATAAAGAGCTGTGCGGAACTTGCCGGCAGCGTCTCCATCCTGAATATATGGGAGATCATAAACTTGTGGAGCTTTCATCAGGCTGCTGTAGTTGGCATCGGTTATCGGAGTAGCTTTTGCGCGTTCACGTACCATATTCAGCAGTTTCCAGGCTTCCGGGGTGTTGCCTGTTTCATTATAAGCTTCGGCTGCCATCAATACAACGTCGGCGAAGCGAAGCGGACAATAGTTCACTCCTGTGTTGTTGGGATCTACAAAACCTCCGGGCATCCACTCTCTGCGCCATTTGCCGGGATACCAGTCAGTCAGTTTTGCGTTTTCAACCTTATCATGTTTGCCGGCATTTGCATTCCATTTGTACTGATAGGTACATACCATTACATCTCTGCGTTCATCGCCTTCTTCAAAGAAGTTTTTCCAGGCCGGCAGTACACGGAAGAAAGCATTGGCACGTCCCCATGCATCAGCAGGAGCATTTTTGCCCGGTGCCTCTACCGCTGGTCCGTTATAAGTAGCCCAAGTACCTGCATTGTCCTTGTAGCCGGCTCCTGTAGGATTGAAAGCAATTTCCCACAAACTCTCTTGGGAATTCAAGATGCCTTCTGAATAACCTCTGAATAACTGTTCAAAACCACCTGTATAAAAACCATGGTTGCCTTTGTTCTGGAAGGCGGTCCATTCGGCAATCACAGCGTTAAAGTATTCTTTTCTTTTAGTTTCGTCCGGGCGGGTCAATGTACCGTCTTGCTGCAAGCTGTACCCGGCACGTTGCAGATAAACACGCATCAGCAATGCATGGGCAGCACCTTGTGAAGGAACTTCCGGTGAAAGTGAAGCATTGTCTTTTTGCAGGTTCTCTTTAGCGAAATTCAGGTCAACTATAATCTGGTCATAGATTTCTTCACGACTTACACGACCTTTGAAAGCTTCTTCATATCCGGCAGTATAAGTGGTTTTGAACGGAACATCTCCCCAGTATTTAATTAAATCGAAAGCCAGAAATGCGCGGAGGAAACGTGCCTGAGCCACTAACTCCTTTAAATTGGAATCTTCTTCGTAACCTGTCATCTGCTCAATACCGGCAATGGAAAAATTAGCGCGGTCAATACCCAGGTATTTGTATTCCCATATGGATGCAATCCAAGTATTGGTCGGTTTCACCATGTAGTGGGCAATATCACGACGTGTGTTATCCGTACCTGTTCCTTGAATATAATAGGTATCGTCCGAAGCAGGCATCGCCATTTCATATTGTCCGTAATGCTTGTCTATAGCCAGACAATCGTAAATACCTACTACTGACATTTTTGCCTGGTCCATAGTTTCAAAATAAGTGTCCTTCTCGTAGTAAGAAGTAGGTTTTTCTGTCAGGTCGCAAGAGGTGAATCCTGCTGCAATCAGTGCGCTTAGCGCAATCACTTTATATTTTTTCATTGTATTCTCCATTTGAAGTTCATTAGAAAGCTAAATTAATACCGAAAACAAACGCGCGGCTTCTGGGATAAGCACCAAAGTCAACGCCCGGTGTCAGACCATTTCCCATAGTAGAAACTTCAGGATCGAAGCCGGAATATTTGGTCCAGGTCAGCAGGTTAGAGCCTGTGGCATAAAGACGTAATTTGCTCAATCCGACTTTTCTGATCATCTTCTTCGGGAATGTGTAACCTAAAGTAATGTTACTCAGTTTCAGGAAAGAACCGTCTTCTACAGCCCAAGAGTGAATGTAAGTATCACCTGCTTCGTTATCATAAATGGCGGCTACAGTCTTGCCCTTGTTGATGTCTGCCATCTCCTGGGGATCTGTAATCAAGTCACCTGCCTTATTAACCAATACCCAACGGTGCTTAGAGTCAGCTACTGCCAAAACGTTTTTGTTCTGCAAAGCAGTTTTGGTATTGGTCAGTTTGGTTGCATTGAATACATCGTTACCGATGCTATAGGTAAGGAATATACTCAAATCGAAATCTTTGTAAGTGAAAGTGTTATTGATACCACCGTAAATTTTCGGATAAGCGTTACCAATGACTGTTTTGTCAGCTTCTGTAATTTTATTGTCTTTGCTGCCATCTATATTCTTAAACTTCCACATACCCGGTTTTACATTACCTTTTTCGCCTGCATACGGAACACCGTCTTTCAGTGTGTAAGTTTTAGTTGCTGCATCGTAATCAAAGTCAGATACTTGGTACAGACCATCTGTTACGTATCCGTACATCTGTCCCAAAGGTTGGTTCACACCGATAATGTGCGTATTCTGGCTGTAACCGAAGTTAGCCTCCCACAGCTGCACATCTTCTCCCGTCAGTTTCTTTACAGAATTCTTATTGTGTGACAGAGTGATGGATGTGTTCCAGGTAAAATTCTTATTCGTGATATTGGTTGAGTTGATGGTTAAGTCAATACCTTTGTTTTCTGTTTCACCGGCATTGATAACCATGCTGTTGTAACCGGATGAAGTAGGCAGTTTGGCGTTTAGCAACAAATTGCTACTGCGGTTTATGTAAAATTCAGGAGAAATGGTTAAACGCTGATTGAAGAAACCGAAGTCAAGACCAAAGTTGAAGGTTTTGTTAGCTTCCCACTTCAAGTCAGGGTTAGGAATCTGCTTGGAAACATAACCGGGCTGGGTGGAGTCTCCATTGGGATAAGTAACAGATCCCAATACAGCCAGACTAAGGTAACTGTCGATACGGTTGTTACCCGCCATACCATAGCCCAAACGAACTTTTAAGTCAGAGAAGATATTCAAGTTCTTGATAAACTCTTCTTCTCCCAGGCGCCAAGCTGCTGAGAATGCGGGAAAATAGCCCCATTTGTTATTCTTACCGAATTTGGAAGAACCATCGGCACGAACCGAAGCGGTAAACAAGTATTTATCTTTGAAGCCGTAGTTGAAACGGGCGAAGAAAGAGAGCAATTTATCATCATAGTTTTCGGCAGACTGAACTGCTGTCGGAAGACCCAGTGAGAGGTCAGCCAAACCTATATCGTCATTCGGGAAGTTAGATGCTGCTGCTTTGAAATTACGGTTCCAACGGTCTACATATTCCTGACCTACCATGGCAGTCACGTCATGACCTTTACCCGACCAGTTATAGTTCAATACGTTTGAAGTCTGGAAGCTACCGGTCTCCAGATTTTGAATACTACCATTGATGCTTGAACGTTTTGCTGTGATTGACTTGTCTCCGTAGAAAACATCATTGCGTCGTGTCTGGTAACGCATACCTGTGGTATTACGGAAAGAGAGACCTTTGAAAAGTTTCAAAGTAAAGCCACCGTTAGCCTGGAATGTACGATATTCACGATCATTCGTCTCTTCTGCCGCAGAAAGTAAGGGATTCTGCATTACGTTACCCGAATCATCCAGGAAAATAGGGTCTTCATCTCCCAATAACAGGTCATCAGTTCCGTTGATACCTACTGTGGGGCGGTACTGCAAAATGTGCTGCATCTTATTGAAACGGTCGCCTCCTTCAGAAGTACCCATACCGGTAATTTTCATTTGGTCGTAGCTGATACGGGCGGTGATGTCCAAGCGGTCATTCACTTTATGATTCATGTTGAATGAAATGTTGTGCTTGTTGTTGCCGCTATATACCATGGCACCCTCTTCGTCATAATAAGAATATGCCAGGTTATAATTTAATTTATCAGTACCACCGGAAACGCCTACACGATAATTTTGTGTAATTGCCGTGCGTCCCAATGTTTCATCTTGCCAGTCCAGCCCTTTACGATTGCCATAGTTTTTTTCAAGGTCACTGTAGTTGCCGTAGATTTCGGTGAACTTTTTGATGTCTTTCTCCCAGTCGTCCGGAGTGGTAGCGTCGTAAACGCGACGTTCATAATCCAACATCGTAAATTCATAAGTAGAAAGTACATCCAGCTTCTTGGCTATTTTCTTGAAACCTACATAACTGTCAAATGTAACAGTCGCTTTTCCGTCTTTACCACCGCTCTTGGTAGTAATAACGACTACACCATTAGCACCACGGGCACCGTAGATAGCTGTAGCAGAAGCATCTTTCAGGATGTCGATTGTTTCAATTTCCGCCGGGTCAAGGGTAGACATACCGTCTTCGCTGGGGAAACCGTCGATGATATACAAAGGTTCGTTACTTTGAGTAATGGAAATACCACCACGAACCCGAACAGAAATGGAAGCTCCGGGAGCACCTTCACTCTGCATAACCTGCACACCTGCCATGCGGCCGGCAAGGGCTTGTGTGATATCACTGGTAGGAACTTTCGAAAGTTCTTTGCTATTAACCGAAGCAACAGAACCGGTCAGGTCTTTACGTTTTACAGTTGCATAACCGATGGCTACAACTTCGTCCAGCAGTACGGCATCTGCCTGCAACGTTACATTAATAACACTCTGATTGTTGACTTTCACTTCCTGGGGAGTCATTCCCACATACGAAAAAACTAATACATCTTTAGATGCATCGTTCACTTTCAGCGAATAGTGACCATCTATGTCAGTAACAGTTCCAATACCGGCAGCACCCTTAATAATAACGCTACCTCCAATAACTTCATAACCTTCGCTATCGACTACCTTACCAGTAACTGTCAGACTTTGCGCGTATGCAATCGTACTGACGAAAGCGAGGAAAAACAATAAAATAGATTCTTTTAATTTGAACATAATAAATAAATCTAAGGTTTAACTTTAGAGATCATTTTGTGACGGCAAACTTACTGCAAGCACAAAAAAAAGTGAGAAAGTATTGTTTTTGATACTCACAATTTTATGCTTTTTGCATGCTAATATTGTTCACCTTAGAATGTTTTTGTGTAAAATGTGCGCCACAGAGCCCTATGGAAGGGGGTGCCTTTATTCAATAAAGAAATAATATGCAGGATTGATTGCTGAAAGACCATTGAGGTATCTCCGTATCATGTCCGTACCTCCTTCGTAGTATCTCCGTACCATCTCCGTATCTTCTCCGTAGTATCTCCATACTCATAGATACGGACTCAGTACGGAGGAGGTACGGACTTGATACGGAGGTGGCATTTCGTTGCTGGTGAATTTTCAAATTTATAGATTGTTGTCTGTCGGTAGATTTCGCCAGGTCGCAATACTGTAGAAGGAAATTGGGGCTTATTGGGGGAGTCTGGGAAATGCTGCATTTCGAGGCAGAATCCATAGTATTTACCGTACTTTCTATTGCCATGCCCATTCAGATAATCCATGTTGGAACTTGGAATATAAAATTGCATCCCGGGTTCAGTGGTGTATGCTTTTAGTATTCTTCCAGATACAGGTTCGGTGACTGTAGCTACTAATTCCAAAGAATCCGGGTGTTTATTTAGTTTATAATTGATATCATAAGTTTTTCCCATCATCCGTCGGATTTGTTTTTTGGCTGTTCGTGGAGTTCTGAAGTCATACTCCGTTCCTGTAACTGCCTTCAGCTCTCCGGTAGGGACTCCTGTTGAATCTACCGGGGTAATTGAGTCCGCATGCAATGTATAAAGATGGTTCAGTACAGGCTCTTTACAGCCGGTCAGATTGAAGTAGCTGTGATTGGTGAAATTTACAACAGTAGGCTGATCCGTGGTGGCCGTATAATCCAGGATTACTTCATTGCGATCAGTCAGTTTATAAGCGATTGACAGATTCAGATTGCCGGGAAATCCTCCTTCAAGGTGAGCGCTTTTATAAGAAAAGACAACTATTGCCGTGTCTTTCACTACATAAAAGGTATCCGTTTCGAATACTTGAGTATTGAATCCCCGGCTTCCGCCATGAACAGAATTTCCTTTACTGTTCTTTTCAAGTTGAAAGATCTGGTTATCCAGGCAAAACTCGCCATGCTTGATTCTATTGGCAAATCTGCCTACAGTGGCACCAAATTTAGGATGCTTTCCCAAGTAACTTTCTAAACTATCGAAGCCCAGTACTACTTGTTCGAAGTTCCCCTTTTTGTCGGGTACGGAAACGGACGTTAGCGAGGCGGCAAAGTTGGTAACTTTGATTGCCATTCCATTCCTGTTTGTCAAACAGAAAAGCCGGATGGATGTACCATTTGCCTTAATTTGTGCGACTTCACTGACAGAAGGGGTTAATGATTGGGGTTGTTTACATGCTGCTAACAAGGACAGAACAATGAGTAGTGTCCACATCTTATATTTTCTCATATCTTATTTCTTTCCATATTCGGTAGGCAGACAACCTATATACTTCTTGAAGCGTGCTGCAAAATAAGAAGGAGTATTGTAGCCTACCATAAAACTGATTTCTGAAACATTGTATTTTCCTTCCTGCAAAAGCTGACATGCGCGGTTAAAGCGTATCTTGTGGATAAAGTCGATAGCTGACTTTCCTGTTATTGCTTTTAATTTCAGATGTAGATTAGAACGGCTCATATTCATCTCACGCGCAAATTGCTCTGTAGAAAATTCTACATTGTCCATGTTTCTTTCAATCACTGCAATCGCTTTTCTGAGCAGTTCTTCATCCATCGTGTTATTGGTAAGTTTCTCCGGTTCTATTTCGGTGGTATTGGAATAGTGTTCGAAGATGCGGTGGCGTGTACGCAGCATGTTCATAATCTTTGCTTTCAATATTGCCATCGAGAAAGGTTTGGCTATGTAATCATCTGCTCCTACCTGTAAACCTTCCAATTGATATTTAATATCTGCTTTGGCAGACAGCATATATATTGGAATATGACAGGTGCGTAAGTTTTGTTTTACCAACTTACATAATTTGGCACCATCCATTACGGGCATCATGACATCCGTTACAATCAGGTCAACTTCCTTCTCTTTCAGAATGTCTAATGCCTTTTGCCCATTTTCAGCTTCCAGCATATTGAATAAGCCGGACAATCCATTGACCAGATATTGCCTTAATTCTTTATTGTCTTCCACCACAAGGAGTGTTCCTCGTTTATTTGTATTCTCATCTTCTTCGCTTTCTGTATCGGCTTCTTCTTCATCACCGATATATACGTCGTGCGCATTCGTAGAGTATACCCGTTGATTGTCTGCGTTCTCTTCTCCTCCAAGCAGTTCTTCACGGCTATATACAGATTTATCTTGCGGAAGGTAAATGGAGAAAGTAGAACCTTTTCCGGGTTCACTCTCCAACTCAATTCTTCCATGGTGCAATTCAACCAGCCGTTGTACCAGGGAAAGACCAATACCGCTTCCTTCACGTCCGCTTTCCACTTGATAGAACCGCTCAAAAATCTTCTCCTGTTTTTCTTTGGGAATACCGATACCTGTATCTGTAACTTGCAGTACAAGATCACCTGCTTCCTGATACAGTTTTACCGTAATACTTTCACCTTCTTCGGTATATTTAAAAGCGTTCGACAGTAAGTTGTTAACAATAAGATCCAGATAGTTTTCATCGAATAACAGTTCTTTGTCCTGCAATTCCGTATAGAAATTATAGTCTATATCTTTTTTCTTCGACAAACTTTCATAGTTCATGAAGCTATTCAAAACTCTTTTGTAGGCATTGGCACTTACCAGTCTTAGTTCAAAGATTCCCAACTCTGCCCGTCGGTAATCCATTAACTGATTGACGAGATGCAGCAAGCGGTTGGTATTTCTTTGTATATACAGCAACTGTTCATGTTCCCAATGTCCGGATATGCGACTTAGCAATTCTTGCAGTGGTGCTACAATCAGGGTGAGCGGAGTACGTAATTCGTGTGATATATTAACGTAAAAACGGATTTTCATCTGGCTGATTTCTTCCTGTTTCTCCTTGTCCAGTCTTTCCATAAGAATTTCAGCCTGCATACTTTTACGCAACCAGAAATAGCGGACAATGCCAAATACCACCAACATGAAAGACAGAGCAAACAATGAAAGTGCCCACCAGGTACAGTACCAAACAGGCAGAACGCGAATATGAAGTACAGTCGGTTCTTCATTCCATTTACCGTCATTGTTCGCTGCTTTTATATAAAAAGTATAGTCACCTGCCGGCAAATTAGAGTACGAAACCGGACTGGTATCGTTCTGTCTGTACCACTCGTCATTATACCCTTCCAGTTTATAAGCAAAAGTGTTGTGTTTGCCAGCGATATAGTTGGACACTACAAAAGATATGGCGAATGAATTCTGAGAAGAGGATAGGGTGATATGATCTGCATATTCAACCGTTTCACTCAATATTCCCGTTTCGTCGTTGGGAAGGACTTCCTTATTGTAAACAAACAGCTTGTTGATTACCGGTTTAGGAGTATAAGGATTGTCAATCAGTGTTTCCGGACGGAATAATGTAATGCCGTTGACACCCCCGAACAACATGTAACCGTTATCTTGACGACAATAAGATCCGGCATTAAACTGATTTCCCTGTAAACCGTCCAATATAGTAAAGTTACGGAACTTTCCATTTTCCGGATTCAGGCAACTCAAACCTTGATTGGTACTTATCCACAAACGAGCGTAAGCATCTTCCATGATGCCATAAATAACATTACTCGGCAAACCATCTGCCGTGGTATACTGCAATAGCTCTTTACTTCCTTCTTTCATAGCGAAAAGTCCGCTACGTGTCCCGATCCAGATATATCCCGATGTAGATTCATAAAAGCAATTCACAAATGCCTGCTGTAGTATCGGGTCTATATGGAAATCTGTATTGGCCAGGAAATCTGTTCCTATCTGATTATAAACAGATACCCCCATTTCACCTCCTACCCATATACGTCTCCTGGAATCGCGAAACAACAAACGGTTATATTGTTGTAATTTACGCCCATTCTGATCTTTGTCTACAATTGTAAAATTGCGCTTGTCTATATCGAAATGCAGGAGATGTTCCAGTGAAGCGACCCATAATCCTCCGTTCTCATCGGAGATGATAGAATAGATATTATTACTGGGTAAGTTACTGTTCTGGCGATTGAAGTATTCTACCCGTCCCGATTTGCGCTGGAGGGCCATCATGCCTCCGGCATGGGCTCCCACATATACTTTATCATGTTCCTCGTCTACATACACTGTTTTAATATCCTTGAAAGGTACATCCAATGATCCTGATTTAAACAGGTAGTTCTTGTATAATTTTGAGGTGGAATCATAGAAGTTCAATCCGCCATCACTTGTTCCAATCCACAGGTTATGTTCACTGTCTTCTACAATACAACTGACCACATTATTACTAAGTGAATTCAGAAAAGGAACATGCTTGATACGCTGGAAGCGATTACAAAGAGGATGGTAATAGTTCAACCCGCCCCAATAAGTTCCTAACCACATGCCGCCTTGAGAATCTTTAAAAATACTTCTGACAGAATTTTGTGACAGACTTCCTTCCTGTATCTCAGAGAAACTGTCGGTAGCTTCTTTATAGATATTCAGTCCGCTATAAGTCCCTACCCATAAACGATTTTCCGTATCCAGCTCCAATGAGCGTACATAATTGGAATTTAAACCGGACTGCTCACTTTCATAACGATAGTTTTTCAACTCCTTGGTTTTGGCATCGTACATAAATAGTCCATCCCCTTCGGTTGCCATCCATATTCGGCTGAACATCTGACACAAAATGGCATGTATGCGTATCCCTGCGGGCATACTTATTAATCTTTCCAATTTACCTCCCGATAATGTGTAAGTATATACTCCATCTTCGGCACCTATATAAATGTATTCGCCCTGGCGTACTAAAACGGTTGGTTTCAACAAATGCAGGGAAGGCAAAGTATCGTTTAAGAAGCATTCTTTCTTGATATCGAAAAGTAAAATACCTTCTGCCGTACCCAGCATCAGCCAGTTCTCTTTAATGGGAGCAATGCTGTTGATGGGGACATTGATGCCATTCTTCTTATAGTAGTAATTGGAGAACGAGTTTTTACGACGATTATAAAAGGATAGGCCTTCACGGGTACCCACCCATATCTGATCCGAATCATCGATGGCTATGCACCGGGTTATGTCACTGGCAATACTATTGGGGTTTGTATATTCATGGCGGTATACAGTGAAATTGTAACCATCGTACTTATTCACACCGTCGTACGTGGCAAACCATAAATTCCCTTCTTTATCCTGATTAATTGCGAATATGGTACTGTGTGATAATCCATCTTCCATACCGATGTGAGAGAAGTAAATATCCTCCGTTGTTCCGGCATTCAGCATAAATGGAAATAACCCTCCTAAAAGTACTAACAAAGTTTGTATTATTTTCATAGTCGTATCCTATTACGAGACAAATTAACAAAATAGATTAGCGAAAAAGAATATTTATACGAATTTTCTTTTCCGAACTATTAGGAATTATTCGCAAAGGTACAAAAGAAAATCCAGGAACCGGATTGAATATTCGTCCATCTTTATCGGTTGGCGCTACTTCTATATGTCCGGCTGTACAGGTGATGGATAAAGTGCCTCCATCCTTGTTTATAGATGCTTTTTGGGGAGTTACTTTTACCTCTTCTGCGGGTGATGCGATGACTGGCAGCATCAGATATGTAGCGTCATAGCAGTTTTCTACGTTTATTTCAAGACCTTGCCGGGTGTAGGTATAGTAAATTGTGACAGGAATCTCTCCTTGGACAGGTGCGTTTTGATTTATATCGACCAAATGAGTATTCACGGTAAACCGATAGCCGTTCTTTTCTGTATCACAGATGATATCTGTATTCAGGTCATCCAAATTGCTATATATGGTCCCATTTTGCATAAACTCGATCCGTGGTGTACCTCCCATGATATACTTACGGTTATTACTCTGCATATTAGGTGCTTCAATCAACTGGTATTGGTTCATTGTAGCGGCAAAAACAGGTCCTGCCTGTGTATGCCATAGCATAGAGAGTGCGCCTCCCATCGGATGAGTACCTTTAATTTTATATTCTGCATCATATCCGGTGAATGTAGCACGCCAGGGGCCTTGAGAGATAAGCCAGGTATGGATATCCTTGAAATATTTCAGATCATAGGTTTTATCACGCGGAAGTTCTTGGGAAGAAGTGATATTCAAGGGAGGAAGTTCTAAAAAAGAAGTGATTGCCTTGGCGTGACCGAATGTATGGTGAATGCATGGGGCAATCCCGGAAACCCGATAATGCATGCCACCATAAAGCAGACCTTCGGAAGTAGCCTTTTTCAGTAATTGTATATTACGATGGATTGCTTCTAAATATTCCGGATGTTGGGCAGCCATTGCATAATAGCCTCCCATAAAACCATCACTGGTGCGTCCGCCCCAATAAGTCCATTTAAAACTACGGGTTCCCCAACTATTGTCCCAGGCACCATCGGGTAACATAAATTCCAGGTGAGTAGCCATTGAACGGTCAACGAGAGTCAGTAAATCAGTGTCTTTCGCCATAAGGGCGTAATATACCATATTCGGCAAGGATTCTTCTACATTATAAAGCAGGTCTACCGGAAGACAGCCGTTTTTTGTCTTTGAACTTATATTGGGACCTTCACCATATAGAAAAGTATCGTTTTCAGTGAAAAAGTTTTTTAGATCGGCAGCTATCTGACGGGCTTCTTTTTGAAAATCAGGCCGGTTGCACATCTCTCCAATGGCATACAATGCATAGGTGGCTGAGGCTGAATAGTTCACATTCATATTCCGCATACCTTCCCGTTTGCGGCTGTATATAAAAGGAGTTGCCAGCATGAACTCACCGGCTTCTATCAGTCTTTGCTTCCAATGGTTCCGGGTAGAATCGTCTAATAAATGCCCATGGTAATGTAATGCTTCATAAAGAGCTATGGAAGCGAAGACTGTTGTACCGTTCCAGTCGGAGACATGTACATCGTTCATCCACGAGCCATTGGGAAGATGCACGTTTTCCATCCAGGCCATCAGGCGTTTGGCAGCAAGAAGGTATTTCTCTTTGTGTGTTTTATCAGCCAGATACATTAAGGGGAGTACGGCATCTCCGATGCGCCCATGCATGCGGGCACAGGCAGGGCACAGCACACCACCATTGAGAGACGGATGTAAATTGTCGCATTGATAAGTCAGGAATGTGTCCATCCACTCCGTTAATAACTTTTCTGATTCAGTGCGTAAAGAATTATCGAATGACAGATTGTTATTGGTAGCCTCTTGGGCAGATAAGAATAATGCATTTAACAGTAATAGTACTAAGATTAAGCTTCTCATGTTTTTTTTGATTAGATTATTATTTCAAAAGTAAAGCTTCGCCTCCAGTCTTTTCACCTCTTTTATATAATATCTTATCCACATTTGTCTATGACCAACCGTAATTTTGTTGAATCACTGCTAATATTGTCGAAACATGGCTTATCGAAACAATATTGGCACTCTTTTCGACATAAGAAAACGATTGTTATTCATAAACGCCCTACTTTAGCCTCAAGAATTTATTATCCTTAATACATACTATTTTATGAGACACTTACCTTTATTTATGTGTACTGCTTTTTGTGGTTTATATTCCTTGCAAACCGAGGCAGCTGACAAAAAAAACGAAAGACCCAATATCCTTTGGCTAACCTTCGAAGATACCAGTGCTTATGAATTTGGTTGCTATGGCAATGGCGATGTACATACGCCTAACGCAGACAGCTTGGCAGCTCGTGGCATACAATTTATGAATGCATGGTCTGTGGCACCACAAAGTTCGGCAGCTCGTTCATCTCTTATCACCGGATGCTATTCATCAACTTACGGAATGGATATACACCCGGTTCCTTATGATACTCCGGCTGATATATTCTTTCCTCAAAGATTGCGTGAAGCCGGGTATTACTGCACAAACAATAGCAAAACACATTATAACTCTACTACAGATAACAAAAGCTGTTGGGACGAATGTAACAATAAAGCTTCTTACAATAGTACCAAACGTGGAAAGGATCAGCCTTTCTTCGCTGTATATAACACAGTAACTTCACACATGGGACGTATCCGTACTTTCCACACTGATGGACGCAGGGATTATACTCAAGAAGGTATTTTCCCACAACAACTTACTTTACCTTCCTATGTGCCCGATTTGCCGGAAGTGCGGTCGGATTATGCAGGTCATCTGGAAGCGGTACAGGATGTGGATACTTGGTTGGGAATCTTCCTGAAAGATTTAGAGACTAGAGGATTGGAAGACAATACCATCATTTTCTTTTTCAGTGACCATGGCGGTTGCGTGGCGCGTGGTAAAGGTTATCTGTACGAAAGCGGACTGAAAGTTCCTATGATAGCCTACTTTCCTCCTAAATGGCGGCACCTGGCAAATGGAGCAAAAGGTAAAGAAAATGGTTTGGTGAACTTCACCGATCTGGGACCTACTGTACTTAGTTTAGCAGGTGTAAAGCCTCCCAAGAACATGCAAGGAAAGGCGCTTTACGGCAAGTTCGCCAGTAAAGAAAAGCGTGAAGTACAGTTTGCATTGGCAGCCAACCAACTGCATCATTTCATGCCGGTACGCGCTGTTACGGATGGTCGCTTCAAGTATATCCGTAGTTATATTCCCTACCGTCAGTTTGCTCTGCGTAATTATTATCAATGGGGAATGCCATCCAATAAAGCTTGGGACAAACTGGTGCTGGGAGGTCACAATACCAATCCGGACTGGAAGCAGACTTTTGAACCTCATCCGGCGGAAATGCTGTTTGACCTTGAAAAAGATCCGGATGAATTGCATGATTTATCCGCTATTCCTGAGTATGCGGAAACCTTATATAAAATGCGTCAAGCATTATCCGACCACATTCGTACTACCCATGATTTGGGCTTTTTCCTCCCAAATTCACGTACCGGACATATACTTTATGAGAAAGTACGCAAAGAGAAATATCCCTTGGATGAACTTTATGGGCTTGTCGAAATTGCGGGAACGGCAACTGTAGCTTCTCTTCCCATGTTGGAGAAAGCTATTGCCAGCCCTCTGCCGGAGATGAGATTCTGGGGGGTAGTAGGATATGCAAATCTTGCCAGAGAGAAGCAAATTAATACTTGTCCGCAAGCATTATTGGCACTCTTGCAAGACGAGAATCCTTATATAGCTTCCGAGGCAGCTTATGCGGTTGTTTATCTGGGTAAAGCACAGGAAGGTATTGCCCGCCTTATTACTCCGGCTCAAGAAAAGGACAGGAAAATAGGTTACTCCTCTTTGGAATGTTTATCTTTAGACCCTGAAATGCGCGACTATATCCGTCCGTTTTTGTCTGAACTGAAAGAAGCTGCTGAAAATTTACCGCGTCTTGCAAATGAAGATGCCGGACTTATGGCGCGTGGTATCCTTGTAAACCTGGGTGAAATGGATATTAAAGATCTGCATGGCCCCGAAGCCTACAACAAAGGTTTGAAATTAAACT
>OATX01001083.1_pt1 | contig 14144 bp, 9 predicted proteins | sample 1516741 | NCBI WGS metagenome assembly OATX01 (sample SAMEA2579984, study PRJEB22360) | human gut metagenome | biome: human gut; feature: human-associated habitat; material: faeces | place: Denmark | collected 2008/2010
TTGTACTTAAAATACATACTATATACTTGTCCGAAATATTCAACATATTCTATTGGAAACATATCGTGTATTGTAATCATAGTCTTAAAGCTACCGCCGAGGTTAATCGGAATTATCGTATTAACTTCCCAGAATATATCAGGCTTAATAATATCAAGCTGCTTTTTCACATATGCAAAATAAGCATAAACTCCGGCACTCTTATACACCTGTTTTCCCTTTGTATATACTTTTATTCCATTTTTAATAAATGACTTAATATATTCACTCTCTGCAACATCTGATATAAGAACGAATTCCAAATCCTCATATTTCATAAGCTGCTTAAGAAAGTCATTAAGATACATTCCCACTCCGCTTGGTCTGCTGCCAAGCGTTCTTGCATCAACCGCTATCTTCATCTTTTTAATCCTTATTCTGCATATTTGTCCATAATTCCTGCAATTATATGGGCTGACCTGTCCCACGAATGATTTGAAAGTACATTCTGCACTGCCTCGTCACTCACCTTATTCTTTTCTAACAGCTCATCTATATTCACATCAGGCTTATGACAGTTGACATATGTAGCCGCATTTTTGTAAATCTCGTGCAACACCGGAATATCACCAAGAACAATCTCAGCTCCCATACAGAGTGCCTCCATAGGTGGTATTCCAAAGCCCTCATAGGTTGATGGGAATAAAAATGCTTTGCAGTATTTCATAAGTGCTCTCGCCTCTGAATCCCTGGCATAACCAATCGCCACTACATTGCCAAGCTTTTCTATTCCAGACCTGTCCCCAAGACTTTCACCTGCTATTACATATGTACTTTCTGGGTGAAGCTTCGCATTATTAAGAATCCAGTTAAGATTCTTATTAGGTGCTAATGAAGCCATATACAGATAATATTTATGTCTTTTTATTCTTGAAGCATACTTGTCAAATATACTCTCGTCTATGCTGTTCACATCAAAGTGCTGCCAGCCATTGCCTGCAACTACTATTTCCTTACCATGGGTATTATAATTATCAATGATTTCTTTTCTGGAAAACCCACTGACCGTTATTATCGCATCAGCACTCTTAAAGGCTTTAAGATACATAAGCTTTCTGAACAATATCTCATGCCAGTCACCCGGCTCTCTAAAGAACTCCTTATGTGTCTTAAATGCTATGTCGTGTACCGTAACTATTCCATTTTTCATAAACAGTGATACTTCATTACATAAATATACAGGCTTAGCCTTCTGCTTGTCCACATATCTCTGAAACGTGAACTGTTCCCACATTCTTCCAGATTTTCCAGCCAATATAACAATCTTAATGTTATTATAGTGTGTCTTATAGCTGTTAATCTCCGCAGATGTACCTTCTGAATCAATCTCGGGCACAGCTATCTCAACCTCGTAAGGCTTATCCGCCATATATTTATCAAGTTCTTTTGTTATTTGTCTTGCGTACCTCTGGACACCTTTAATATGTCCATACAAAAAGCTTCCATCAATAATATATTTCATAGTAACCTCTTTTTGCAGTTTCTTATTGTATATCATTATCCGATACATGGTCAGGCTTATAAGTTGGAACGAATTCCTTTACAAGCCGTCTTACTGCCATCGCATCTTCTTTGTAAGCTGTTTCCTTAAGGACTTCTAGCTTGTCCTCAAAATTGTCTTTATCAAATTCAATAGGCTTGCCTATATGAATAAGCTTATTCTGTGTATCCTGAAGCCCTTCCTCTGCCATAAGAAGTTCTTCATATAACTTCTCACCAGGTCTTAAACCAGTATATTTAATCTCCATATCCACACCAAGTGTGTAACCTGATAGTCTTATAAGATTCTTTGCAAGGTCATCTATCTTTACCGGCTCACCCATATCAAGAATAAATATCTCACCACCCTTGGCGTATGCACCCGCCTGAATAACAAGCGACACGGCCTCCGGTATTGTCATAAAATATCTTATTATATCAGGGTGTGTAACTGTAACCGGACCCCCTGCTGCAATCTGCTTCTTAAAAAGAGGAATTACAGAGCCATTGCTTCCAAGTACATTACCAAATCTTACGGCTACGAATTCTGTATTAGATACTCCATTATAATACTGAATTATCATCTCACATATACGTTTTGTCGCACCCATTATATTAGTCGGATTAACGGCTTTATCTGTACTTATCATTACAAATCTCTTGGTATTATATTTGTCTGCCATTCTTGCAAGATTCCAGGTACCGGCTACATTATTCTTAACTGCCTCATTAGGGCTTCCCTCCATAAGCGGAACGTGCTTATGTGCCGCTGCGTGATATACAATATCCGGTCTGTAATGTGAGAATATCCACTCAAGTCTTGTGTTATTTCTTATTGAACCAATAAGCGTCACCACATTGGCATAAGGACAATTCATCTTTAATTCCTGCTGTATATCATAGGCACTGTTCTCATATATATCAAATATAATAAGGCACTTAGGGTTATGCTTGACTAACTGCCTGCAAAGCTCAGAACCAATTGAACCACCGCCGCCTGTTACAAGAACAGTCTTGCCCGATACATATCCAAGAATTGACTCCACATCAACATTGATAGGATCCCTTCCAAGTAAATCGTCCACATCAACATTTCTGATATCCTGAACATTAATCTCGCCGTCCATCATCTGATACACGCCAGGTATAATCTTTAAATTACAGTTAGTTTCTTTACAGATATTAAGTATCTGTCTTTTAGTTTCCTGCGATGCTGATGGAATAGCAAATATTATCTCATCTATCTCATAGTATCTTGCATATTCCTTAATACGCTCCCTTGTTCCAACAATCTTAACGCCTCGTATATACTTTCCAACCTTTTTAGGGTCATCATCAATAATACATACAACCTTGGAATTATCAAGGTATCTTGAATTAGCAATCTCTCTCATAAGAACATTGGTAGCCTCACCGGCACCAATTATCATAATCTTAATCTGCTCTGATGTATGTCTGTATTCCTGTAAAAGTGTTCTTATAAGCCTGTACATAAAACGGCTCGCACACATTGCAACTATAAGAAATACTACTGACATAAAATAACAGGCTCTAGGAAGCGGTGTTCCCATAACTGTTGTAAGACAGACGTGTGCCACCTCCGATACAATACAAGCCTCAACTATCTTATAAAGCTCGGCTATACTCGCATACTGCCACAAACTGTGATACATTCTGAAACACCAGAATATAAGCAGTGTTATAAGTGTAAATGGTACGCAGGTACTCTTAAAATTCTGTATATATTGTGACTCTATCGCCGCCAGAACGTTAAACCTCATTACCAGCGATATAAATACACAGCCGTTAACAAGAATTATATCTGTTATTATAAGAAAAAAGCGTCTGACTATTAACTGTAGCTTATCTTTCCTTGTCTCTTCCATAATTAACCTCTTTTTGATTTATCCATAAGTCCTGCTATTGTGCCTATTCCATAACTTAAATGAAGAAGCAGGAATAATACAGGAAGACAGGCATTAGTTATATTTCTTTTATCTTCAGCTTTAAATGCAGATACTGCCGCCATACCAGATGCCATTAAAGCATAGAGCACCCACATAACAGTTGTAAGCACTACTGTTACTTTTCTTAATGCCGAAATACCTTTTCCAAGTGTATGGTTGTGCCTTTTCTTAATGCACTCTGCAAGTCCTGTCGCTCCAATAACCGAACCTGAAGCTATTATTGCACTTACAAATGCAAATGGCACAAAATGATATATGCTAAGGCACTTAGGACATACCTTGCTTGTCTTTCCTATCCAGTAGCCGTTAGCATACTTCTGCTTAAGCATTGCCTTAAGACTGCTTCTTGTATACTGGTATGATATTATATCAGGGTCAAAGCACAGCTTATATCCAGCTTTTCTCATTCTATAATGAATTTCATTATCTTCTGTACGCACAAGTTCCTCATTAAAGAAACCAACCTTTTCAAATACTTCTCTTCTATATGCTGCGTGAAATAACGATTTAACATAAGTCTTTCCAGGATTATTCCTGTATGAAGCAATGCTTGAACCAAACATACTGCTCTCTGCAAGAAGAAGTGTCTCCTTAAATGGAGTTGGCTTGTCTATTATGTTAGGTCTTTGTCCACCACATATATATTCGCCTGTTTCAAGCACCCTCACATTCTTACTGACAAAATCCTCTGGAATTACAGCGTGTGCATCTACCTTTATTATCGCATCACCCTTATATTCCCTCAATGCAACGTTCCAGCCTGATGGAAGTGTCTTTTTAGGATTGTCAAGCACTACAACCCTTCTGAATTCATCTTTATTATCAAGTGCAAATTCACACATAAGTGCTCTTGTATTATCAGTTGATGCTCCGTCTACAAGCACAACCTCCATATTGTTATGGTCATAATCCTGATTTTTAATACATTCTAATATTCCATTAATATTCTGTTCCTCGTTATATGCAATAACACACATAGTAATAAGCATATCAGACATTTATTATCTCCTTCTACTCTTTGTCACTGAAAGCCTCTCGCTTCCAACAACAGATTCAAATGTATCCCAAAGCACCCTGCAATCCTCTGCAAAACCAAACTTTCTTAATGCCTCAAGATTATACTTCATCTTCGCAGGAAGTACTTCCTCAACATACGCTTTATCCGGATTGGCGGCATTGCCTAATATTTTATCTTCATCTTTATAAGCTATGCTTGTTCTTGATGTAAGCCCAGCCGGCAAAAGCAGTGTTGCATACATTTCTTTAGAATACTGCTTTACATACTCAGGCACTTCCGGTCTTGTGCCGACAAGTGTCATATCTCCTGCAAGAATGTTAAATAACTGTGGGAATTCATCAGCTCTTATCTTTCTTAAAAGCTTTCCCATTCTTGTTATTCTTCTGTCATTATCCACAGTCACAGAAGCACCAAGCTCATTAGCATTAACAACCATTGTCCTGAACTTGTATATCTTAAATATTCTTCCATACTGTGTAACTCTTTCCTGTCTGAAAAATACAGGTCCTCTTGAATCACATTTTATAAGTATTGCAATTATTAACATCGGCAATGCAAGCACAGCAAGCATTATTGATGCAACTACGATATCAAATAATCTCTTCACCATTAAAGAAGCTCTACGTTTATTAACTATATTGTAATATTTTCTTACTTCCCTTGTTCTCATAAACTTTGGAAGCTCATTCCATTTTCTAAGCTGCATACCAACCTCTTTTCTGCCAGTCTGTTAAACCTGTTATTTAAGGCTGTTAAAATTCTCTATAACATATTCTATCTGTTCATCTGTAAGATTAGTATGAAGTGGAAGTGTGACTTCATTGTGATACATTTCAAAAGATTTTGGGAAATCTTTTATATCAAAGCCAAGCTGCTTATATGCTGTGTGCATAGGAAGCGGCTTGAAATGTACATTCGTTGCAATTCCTGCTTCTGCCATTCTTATTATAAACTGGTTTCTGTCTTCTACATCTCTTCCAAGGAGTCTTGTAAGAAACAGATGTCCACTTGATGAATATTCATCTGTATAATGGCACAGGCACTCAACATCATCTGCCTTAATACCCTCTGTATACATATTAATCATCTGCTTTCTTCTTGCAAGCATCCCCTCATATCTTGTCATCTGAGCAAGACCTATGGCGGCTGTTATATCTGTCATATTACACTTATAAAGTGGTGCAATAATGTCATATTCCCACGCACCAAGCTTAGTCTTTGCAAGTGCATCCTTTGACTGTCCGTGAAGGCTCATAAGCATAATCTTTTTGTATATTTCTTCATCGTCTATTCCGTCAAGTTCTCTCCATACAAGGCCTCCACCTTCACCTGTTGTAAAGTTCTTAACAGCATGGAAAGAAAATGATGTAAAGTCCGCACATTGTCCGCTCTTATGTCCATTTCTTGACGCACCATATCCGTGTGCCGAATCAGCAAGTATAAGAACTCTTCCAAGTGCCTCCTGATAAGCATTAGCCGGCTTAAATAAAGCCTTCTTGCTCTCAAGTATTGCCCTTATCTTATCATAATCGACCATTACACCAGCTATATCCACTGGAATAACTGCCTTGGTCTTCTCTGTTATGGCTGCTTCAAGCTCATCATAATCAAGATGATAAGTTCCCTCCTGCACATCAATAAGCTTTAAAGTTGCACCAACGTGGCATACAACACTTGCTGATGCTGTATATGTGTATGCCGGAACTATTACCTCATCTCCCGCTCCAATTCCGAATAATCTAAGAGCCGTCTCCATACACGCTGTAGCTGAATTAAGACACGCACCTCTCTTAGTGCCAGTAAACTCTGCCATCTGTCTTTCTAATTCCTTGGTTCTTGGACCTGTTGTAATCCAGCCCGACCTTAATGCTTCGCTTACTGCTTCAATTTCCTTTTCTGATATATCTGGTGGTGAAAATGGTATATTCATCTTTTTTGTCATTATTATCCTTCTGCCTCTTTTCTATACATTCTGCATAATCTAATTAGAAGATGTGGCTGTAGGCGTTGTTACCGTTGGCGTCTGTACAGTCGCAGTCTCACTTGTCTTTGTCATATCCGGAAACGCATATGTCATATCACCTGCTGTATTAGGTATTGATATAGTATAGCTTACTGTATTATACCCAGATTGTGACAATGTTATAGTCTTGTTGCCACTTGATTTGCTAAATGAGCAGGGAACAACACCTATGTATACACTATCTACATACAAAGCCGCTCCTGATGGTGCTGTTATATTAACACTATAACCATTAGTAAGGCTCGCTGATGTCGTCTTTGCTGTTGTTGACGAGCTTGTACTTGTCATATCAATGACCTTAGTCTTGTAATCTGAATTAACCGTAAATGTCTCTGTATAAGTTTCATAATGGTTAGCCTGTAATGTAAGTGTATGAGAACCATATGTTAATGACACAGGCTTTGAGTAATCAACTTCACTTCCATCTATTGCCATAATTGCATTCTCTGGTGTAACTGAGAAGTTGATTGCACCCTTTTTAGCTGAAAGCTGCTTATATTCTGAGAAATCAAGCGTTGAAGTCGCATCTTTCTTAATAGTTACTTTCTTGGTTGCTGTCATATCTGCACTCTGAAGCTCAACATCATAAGTACCAACTCCGACAGTAAGCATCATATCCTGTGTAACACCATACAAAAGACTGCTTCCTAATGTCACATAACCACCTACAAATGCATCTATTCCTGTCAGTTCCAGATATCCGTGCCCATTATCAACCGATATTGAGTACAGCTTATCATCAATTCCTCTTAACGTAAGTTCATCTTCCTTTACAATCTGTGCAATGCTTATAAGATTACCTCCAGAGGTTACTACCGTATAATCCCTGTAATTAAGCGTAGTCTGTCCAATCACCACACTCTTAGAGCTTTCATCAAGCTCTATATCCGTAACTGATGTCCTGCTCCACGCATTCTTTGAACCATATATCTTGGTTGCCTTGCCATATTTGTTGCAGTATACATCATATATCTCTCCGGGCTGTATCAATGTCGCCGCCTTAAGCTTTCCATAAGCATCCTGTATATCAGTACCACCTGTATACATTACTGAATATTCCGTTCCAGTTTCAACATCAATAAAATGTATATTCTTAAGCGTGGTATCTATTGACGATACTATCCCCACTAGTGTTGCATTGTCACTGTTCTTGGCTATGTCTGTTACATTGCCCTTTTTCTTCGCTGGTGTAATTGAACTGCCCGGTACAATCGCTCCGTTACTTCCCGATGTTCCACAACCTGTCTGGCATATTATCATAATGGCAGTCATTATAATAACTGCCATTCTCTTTACAACCGAATATGGCTTAACTATGTTAAACAGATGTGTCCTGCTTCTTGTAATACCACTTTCGTTCTTTGTTCTATTAGCTTTATTATATATAAATGTATGTTTCATTCCCTGTATCCTGATTATAATCGTTTATTGGCTATACCTATGGGAATTTTACCACACACAGCATATTTTATCAATTAATTCTCTTCTTCTTTCATTCTGCTCAATAACCTTCCTTAGTTTATCTACATTTTTATCTGGAATCCACGATTTATTACTATTAATATACTGGTTAATTATCTTCCAGAATTTCTCCGGATATGACAAAAGTGTCATAAGAAGTTCAAGCTCATTATCATCAAGAGGACATATTCTGTCATATTCATCAAGAAGCCTGTAGAACACACTATTTTCCCAGTTATACTTCTCCATAACTTTTCTTATGAACTGGTACAAATCACTAATCTGGCACTCATTCTTATATCTGTCAAAATTAACAACATAAGTATCATTTCCACCGATAAGCACATTATGGTAAGTATAGCTTCCATGCGAAATCTCTCCATTAACCGCCGCATCTAGAAGCCTCTCATCAAATCTTTCGTCCATAAGCCTCTCGCTTGCATTGCACGCCTCCTCATAATAGTCACCGATATGCTTAAATGCCAGCTGCTCAAATGTCTGTCTGCCTTTTTTCTGCTTAAGATAATTGTATGCTTTCTTTAATTCCCTTGTGTGCTTCACATATGTCTTTCTTAGTGCTGTTTCCTTCCTGTTCTGGCATGCCTTAAGCTCTGCCTGTGCATACTCCTTGTACTCTGTCTCACCACATGGATTAATCTTAAGCTCGCTTCCAGCCTCCCTTAACGCCATATGAAGATACGCCATCATACTCACCGCTCTGCACATATCCCCCATATCCTTTACATCACTTTCCTTCGCATCAAACCAGTCTTTTAAAATATATCTTCTGCCGTCCTCATCCTGCGACACAAGCTGTCCCTCATTATTTCTTACATATGTATCTGTATTGCCAAATCCCGCTGATTTTAATATCTGTGTAATATTATTCTCCCTCTCATAATACTTGTCAGGCTTCTCACACTGGGTAAAAAGCTTATACCCCTGTCCAGTTGCAATAATAATACCGCCCCTGCCTCTTATCATACGGTTAATGCTGATATTATATTGTTCTAACACCTTTTCTGATTTCTCATTCACGAATATACCCTCCAATCCAACTAGGCCTACTTATCATATGCATGTGTTCAATAAAAAATGCTTTGCCATTCAGTGACAAACATAGTTTTTTTTGTTAAAATTATGGGCAGTAATAATGCGAACTATTGCAAATTTTATATAGCCAAATAACAGATTTAAAGATTTAAAAATGAAATCAAAATAATAATTTAAAGATTGGTAATTAAGTATGGATTATAGTAATTTTAAAATTGATATGCCTAATGACGTTGAATTTATAATCAACACAATTAAAAGCCACGGCCATCAGGCTTATGCTGTAGGTGGCTGTGTCCGCGATTCTATTATGGGACTCACTCCTAATGACTGGGATATAACAACCTCTGCACTCCCTTCCGATATCAAAGAATATTTCAACAAGACAATTGATACCGGAATTGAACACGGCACAGTAACAGTTATGTTGCACAATGTTGGATATGAGGTTACAACCTACAGAATTGACGGCGAGTACAAAGACGGCAGACACCCATCTTCTGTTGAATTCTCCGACAGGCTGACAGACGATTTATGCAGACGTGATTTTACAATAAATGCTATGGCTTACAATAATATAACTGGGCTTGTCGATGAATATGGCGGAATAGACGATATTAATAACCGCATAATAAAATGCGTTGGCAACCCAATTGAGCGTTTTACAGAAGATGCTTTAAGAATGATGAGAGCCATAAGATTTTCTGCACAGCTTGGCTTTACCATTGAACCGGATACATTTAAGGCTATTGAAAAGCTTAACCGCAATATAGATAAAGTCAGTATGGAACGTGTATGCGTAGAACTTAAGAAGACTCTTTTATCAGATAACCCTGATTATTGCAGTCTTTATGCAACAACAGGTCTTTTTAATAATATTCTGCCTGTAATAGCAGATAATCTTACCGGCAGATATGCCAAGAAGCTGCTTCTTACCTGCAAATATACTGATAATGAGCTTCCACTTAGATTAGCCGCAATTCTTTTTGTATGCTCACCTGATGAGGCAAGAACAGCTTTAAGAAATCTTAGAATGGATAACAAGACTATTGATACTGTTGTAAAGATATTAACATACACCCCGCTTCACATTGATGAAACTGAACCTGCTGTAAGGGAAGCACTTCATCAGTGTGGACGTGACATTTTTATGTTAGTAATAAGATTACAGCGTGCTTCTATTAAAGCAAGTGAAGAGATTACATTTATAAGTAACCCTGCCAAGTATAACCATCTGAATAAATTACAGCGTATGGCAGATGATATACTTGAAAGAGGTGACTGCTTTACAATAAAAGACCTTGATATAACAGGAGTTGACCTTATCGAATATGGTCTTAAGGGTGCAGAAATCGGCAATACACTTAATACACTGCTTGATATTGTAATTGAGAACCCTAAGCTTAATGATAAGGCTACTTTAATTGCACTTCTTGATAATTTAAAGTAGTCATATGTGCACCAATCACAGGTGCTTTCCTAATACATAAAAAGGCTCAGCCCTAGCTGCTGGAATTATCCATCAGCTTGAGGCTGAGCTTTTTATATGACAAATATTTTTGATATTCTGTATATAGCACAACAGTTTCCTGCACTATTTTAAAATGCTGCATTTTTAAACACTATGTTATCTTAAAACATCGTATTTATCAGACAACTATCGCTTATATTAATACTTCATATAATCCTTAATAACATTATGGTCTTTAAGAACCTTTTCAATTACAGTTCCCTTTATCCTTCTAAGTAGTGGTTTCTTAATGTTATCAAGCACGCCAGGAAGTTCTATTTCAAGAGGTGACTTGCCGTCCATAAGCTTAACAGAAGCATCTAAGAGATCTCTTACATCATATACGCTTCCCCATACTTCTGGAACGCCCCTGTCTACGCCAAGAAGTCCGTATACAGCCTCCATAGCTGTTCTTACTGAATATTCTGTTGTGAATATAGTATCTCTTGGTGTCTCAGCAAACTGTCCAAGGAATGCAAAGTTCACACAGCCATCTGGTATAACGTCTGGTCTGTCACCTTTTCTTCTTGGCATAAAGAATGCTGTGATATAAGGCATCATCGTAGGTGTTGTATTGCAGTGGTTCTTAGCAAGTTCATCTATTTCATCTACTGGTATTCCAATATGGTATAACCACTCTGCTGTAATCTCTTGACCAGTACACTCTTTCATAGGCTTCTTGACATAATCACCAGCTACATCTGTAAATAAGCTGTATACCCATACGCATACTTCATCTTTCTTCTGTTCCTTGAACTGTCCCTGTCTGTTAATTGTCCAGCTAAGAAGCCAGCTTGAATCCTTACAGCTTACGATACCGCCTGTAACAACATTTCCTGTTCTAGGGTCTCTTTTACATATCTTCTTAATATGATCGATAATCTTTTCATCACTTGTTGTAACTGTAGCTGACTCCCAGTTAGACTTAGATACATTGCCACAGAACTTTTCTGGGTGTCCAAATGATGGATCCTGCTTTGCAATATTCTTCCAAAGACTCCAGCAGCCGCTTGTTCTTACCTCTGCATCTCCTACAGGTGCGTGAGTATGGTCACCATAGATTGTACTCTCTGTACAGCTTCCGTTAGTTACAAACACAAGGTCATTCTCTGTAAGCTCAATTGTTTCTTCCTTACCCTTGACATTGCACTCTATTGTCCTGGCAATCTTCTTGCCATCCTTGAACTCAAATATAACATTTTCCACCCTTGTATTGAACTGGAACTTAACACCTGCTGCCTCAAGATACTTCTGCATAGGCAGGATAAGTGATTCATACTGGTTATACTTAGTGAATTTGAGTGCTGAGAAATCTGGAAGTCCGCCTATATGATGAATAAATCTCTGGATATAAAGCTTCATCTCTAACGCACTGTGCCAGTTCTCAAATGCAAACATTGTTCTCCAGTAGAGCCAGAAATCCGAGTCAAACACTTCTTCATCAAAGAAATCCTCAATCTTCTTGTCATACAAATCTTCATCTTTAGTGAAGAACAATTTCATTATCTCCATACAGCCCTTCTGGCTTAAATTGAATTTGCCATCTGTATGTGCATCTTCACCCTGATTAACTGTTGCCCTGCAAAGTGAATAGTTAGGGTCGTGCTTATTAAGCCAATAATACTCATCAAGCACTGATGCACCCGGCTTCTCTAATGATGGAATACTTCTGAACAAATCCCAAAGGCACTCAAAATGATTCTCCATCTCTCTACCGCCACGCATTACATACCCTCTTGTTGGATCATTAATGCCATCGCACGCACCACCAGCTATATCCATAGCTTCAAGAATGTGAATATGGCTTCCCTTCATCTGTCCATCTCTTACAAGGAAACAAGCTGCTGCAAGTGAGGCAAGTCCGCTACCTACAATATATGCTGACTTAGCATCAACGCCCTCTGGCTTTTCTGGTCTTGCAAATGCTTCATAATTACCATTTGAGTAATATATACCCTTGCTGTTCTTATCATATTTACCACGCTCAGTATTTCTGTACTGCTCGTATTCTTTCTTCTGTATTTCTTTTATCTCTTTCTTCTCTGTACCGTTCTTATTCTTTGCATTAATAGCCGCAACTCCTGCTCCTACTGCAAGGAGTGCTGCTCCCGCCTTTAATGTCCTGCTTCCGATTGACTTCTTACTCATAAGCTTCTCCTTTCACATATCTGCTGACCTGCAATCAACAATGTCCATAATTCTCATAGCTACTCTTCTTTACAGGAGTTTCACTCCATATCTTATCAGCATATGGCTTCCACGCATTGGCATATGGAACACATTTGCTGCAAAGATGCTCTGCTGTCTCTGGCGACTGTAAATCTGTTGATTTAGCACCTGTTTCCTTGACCATTTTCTGTAAAATCTCAGGATTTTCAAGCATAGGACAAGGTCTTAAATGGTTCTTATTAAATGGCTGGTTCTTTCTATATGCCATAAATAATGGCTGGTTAAGTATCTCAAGTAATGTATTAGTTCTTATATTCGCACCTGAATAATGAATAAATACACAAGGCTCTGCATCACCATTTGCATTAATGTGGAAATAGTTTCTTCCGCCTGCTATACAGCCACCAACGAACTCACCATCATTCTGGAAATCAAATGTAAATAAGCCCTGTCCTGTTGTAAGACTTCTTATCTGTCTTATGCGGTCTTTCATATATATTCTCTGCTCTGGTGTTGGAAGCAATTCAACTGAAGCATCATTTCCAACTGGCATATAATGGAAATACATTGCATAACGGCAGCCCTTATCTACCATAAGCTGTATGAATTCATCACTTGTTACTGTTTCTGTATTCTTAGATGTGTAGCATATTGAAGTACCGAATACAAGACCATTTTTCTTTAAAAGATCCATTGCATTCATAACCTTGCCATATACACCATCGCCACGTCTTAAGTCATTGACCGCTTCAAATCCCTCAAGACTTATTGCAAGATAAAGATTGCCTACTCTTTTCATCTCCTGACAAAATGCTTCATCAACAAGTGTTCCATTAGTAAATGAAAGAAATGCACAGTCATTATGCTTCTCACATAACTTTATTATGTCGCTCTTTCTTACAAGTGGTTCACCGCCTGTAAACATATAAAGATATATTCCTAACTCCTTGCCCTGTGTTACAACACTGTCCATTTCGTCAAATGTAAGATTAAGCCTGTTGCCATATTCTGCCGCCCAGCAGCCTGTACAATGAAGGTTGCAGGCACTTGTAGGATCCATAAGAATGAGCCAAGGAACATTACAGTTATACTTTTCTCTCATCTTTCTTATTGTCTTAGTTCCATTTAAGAATGCCTCAAATCCAAGATTAAGCACCATAGTCTTTAATACATTAGGGTCTATCTCATCTAATGCCTTATTAATATACTTATTAAGTGCACTGTCCTTATCTTTGATTTTCTTTCTCACGCTGTCAAAATCAACATCAAGCTTCTCACCATCCATATATTTTTCCATAAAATCGACAAGCTTTAATATCTCTTTTTCTCTATCTTTATCAAGATTTTTAATAACAACATCTGCTGCTTTTCCTACGGCTACTCTTCCTGCTTTATGTGTAATTGTTCCCATTTTTTTCAACTCCT
>OATX01001086.1_pt1 | contig 14124 bp, 12 predicted proteins | sample 1516741 | NCBI WGS metagenome assembly OATX01 (sample SAMEA2579984, study PRJEB22360) | human gut metagenome | biome: human gut; feature: human-associated habitat; material: faeces | place: Denmark | collected 2008/2010
ATCAGAGACCGCAGGGATGCGCTGATCGACCGTCATGTATCGATGCACAAAATCCAGAAGGATGATGGAAACCACGGCGGAGGCGTTTCTGGCGGCGGAGGTGGCGGCGGAAGCACCGTTCACACTTCGTCGAGCGGAAACAGTCACGGCGGCGGAAGCATTGGCTTCTGAAAACCGATTCGAAAAAATTCCTTGCGTATTGTGTCGGAATATGATACGATCTTTCCTGTGAAAACAAATGTATTTCCTGGAAAGAGTATAAAGGTAGAGGATTGCCATGAGAGAAGAGAAAACAAAGTACTATGTAATCAAAGAAAAAGCGGTTCCCGAGGTCCTTTTGAAGGTCATCGAGGCCAAACGGTTGATGGATATGCAGGAGCTTACCGTGCAGCAGGCAACGGAAAAAGCGGGAATCAGCAGAAGCTCTTTCTATAAATACAAAGATGATATTCTTCCTTTTCATGACAATGCAAAAGGAAAAACGATTACGTTTATTCTGCAGATGGACGATGAGCCGGGACTGCTTTCCGATGTGCTGAAGATTATCGCCGAGTTTCACGGAAACATTCTGACCATTCATCAGACGATTCCGTTAAACGGCGTGGCGTCACTGACGATCAGCGTGGATATCGCGGAAGACCGGGGAGACGCCTCGGAGATGATTAACGAGATTGAGTCCAGACAGGGAGTTCATTATTTTAAAATCTTAGGACAGGAGTCCTGAAAAAGAAAAAGCAAGAGAGGGACAAAAGAGATGATTCAGATTGCAGTATTAGGATATGGCACCGTTGGTTCCGGCGTGGTAGAAGTCATCAACACGAACCATGACAGCATCAACAAGAGAGCAGAGAACGAGATTAATATCAAATACGTTCTGGATTTAAGAGATTTCCCGGGAGATCCAGTGGAAAAAGTGCTGGTACATGATTACGAAGTGATCGCAAACGATCCGGAGGTTGATATTGTTGTCGAGGTCATGGGCGGCGTTGAGCCGGCTTACACCTTCACAAAACGTGCGCTGGAGGCTGGAAAGAGCGTCTGCACATCCAACAAAGAGCTGGTGGCAAGACACGGTACCGAGCTTCTTGCAATTGCAAAAGAGCACGGCGCAAACTATCTGTTTGAGGCAAGCTGCGGCGGCGGTATCCCGATCATCCGTCCGTTAAACTCCTCCCTGACTGCAGATGAGATCGATGAAGTAACTGGTATCTTAAATGGTACCACGAACTATATCTTAAGCAAAATGGCAAGCGACGGTTCCGATTTCGCGGATGTATTAAAAGAGGCACAGCGCCTCGGCTACGCAGAGCGCAACCCGGAAGCAGATGTAGAAGGCTACGATGCGTGCCGTAAAATTGCGATTCTTTCTTCTCTTGCTTATGGAAAAGAAGTCAATTACGAAGAGGTTTACACCGAGGGAATCACAAAGATCACCGCAGAGGATATCAAATATGCGACCTCGATGGGAACCGCAATCAAACTGCTCGCAACAAGCCGCAAGGTGGGTAATCAGTATTACGCCATGGTAAGCCCGGTGATGATTGACGCGAAAAACCCGCTGTACAGCGTAAACGGTGTCTTCAACGCCATCTTCATCCACGGAAATGTACTGGGTGATGCGATGTTCTACGGAAGCGGAGCAGGAAAGCTTCCGACCGCAAGTGCCGTTGTAGCCGATGTCGTAGACTGCGCAAAGAACAAAGGCAGAAACATCATGATGAGCTGGAGCGAGGAAAAACTGGACCTGCTGCAGATCGATGATGTAAAGAGCCGCTTCTTCGTCCGCGTGTCCGGCCACGCGGACGAGCGCCAGAGTGAGATCGAGGAGCTGTTCGGAAAAGTAGAAATCGTAGCAGTTCCAAGTCTGTCCGAGGAGTTCGCATTTATTACCGGCGAAATCACAGAGCAGGAGTACAGAGAAAAAGCAGAGAAACTCGACGGAATCCAGAGCAGAATCCGCGCGAGAATTTAAGATCTCGAAATAGACATAACTAAAAAGACGTTTCACAGCCGTAAAGCAAGGGGTGTGAAACGTCTTTTTAGTTATCTTAAAATTTATTTTTAAAGATCTGTGCCGGATCCAAAGGAATCCGTATCATATCCCACCGGTTCCGATGCCGGATACAGGACATCTTTCCGTTCCTGATAGAACGCAGCCATCGTGATCTGCATATAGGGCATTACCCACAAAAAGCCGATGGCACAGGAACAGGATGCGAGAATCTCAAGCCCTAAGAAACTTAAGAGAAGCAGAATGTAGCGGAAAAAGTTCTTCTTCATCATCGCAAAGCTCTGACGGATCGCCTGGATCGGGCCGATGCCGGGAGCGTCGTTCATCACAAAGGTGGAAAGGGAAAACGGAACCAGCACCAGCGTGGAAACGAGAGAGCCGATCAGCTTGTAAACGTAAACGTTCATCAGAGAAGAAAGCTCGGCTTCGATGGAAAGTGCTGTTCCAAGCGTCAGTTCCGCACTCGGGGAGGAAAGATACTGGAAGCCCGGAATGCTGGAAATCAGGGCGATCACGGAGCTGATGCCGTTGATGATAAGGAACATCAGCACGTACTGGTCCGGGTGGTGATAGAAAGCGTAGAGCATATCACCGACGGAAATCGGTTCCCCGCGCAGCGTTGAGAGGCAGATCTTTAAGTAGCCCGCCTGAAAGAGGCTGAGGAGCAGGGAAAACAGGAACAGCGTCAGATTCAGGAAAATGATATCGTACAGCGTTGTGCCTGAAAAAATCAGCGTCGGGATGAGGGAGCAGGAGAAGGTGAGAAACAGGTTGATCGCGGTTGCGCCCACCAGCGTGCCGCATCGGCCTGCCATGGCCTCACGGGCCTGCTTTTTCAGTTCTGAAAATTTCTGTTTTTGTCCGTTCATGAAAAATCCTTTCTGGTACCTAGATGGTATTTCCGTCGGTGGTTGTTCCGTTATCCGGTGTCATCTGGTATTCCTGCATGTACTGATTGTAATACCGCTCAAGCAGGTTGGTGCTGCCGCCGCTGACCATGTTGAAAAGCAGGAAAGCATACATGATGCAGATACCGACAATTATGCCGATGGTACAGCCCGCAAGACCGGCTTTTGCCGTGCCGCTCATGCGTCCTGCGCCGCGGCTTAAAAGGGCGAAGATCACGCCGAGCGAGCCGAAAAACAGGGACCCCATGTTAAGCATGAACAAAAAGGAGCAGATCGCCATGACCATCGAAGCGGCTGCAAGGGCCTGCGAACCCGTCCTGCGCGGCGGCTGTACGGGAGGCTGCTGCTGGTAATGCTGATACGGTCCGGGACGCTGGCCCTCAGGCACGCCGTACGGATGGGAGGACTGATAGGAATCTCCGGACTCATTGGTGTTTGGATCGTAATTTTCTGGTGTCATAAAATGTCCTTTCTTCTGCAAAAAAGCGCGGTTTCACACGCAGTCTGTCAAAAAAGCTATAGTAAAGATTTTATCATGTAAGGTTGACAAAAACAAGACCTATTGATAAGGTAATAGAGTGGCTGTTCCGCCAAGGGTCCCGCTTTTTATGCGGGAAAAACAGAGAAGGAACAGCGTGTTTTGGAAGAGACAACAGGAGGAATTTACCTATGGATATGAATCAGGTATTGGCAGCCGAGCTGAACGTCAAACCGTGGCAGGTAGAAGCTGCAGTGAAACTGATTGACGAGGGAAACACGATCCCTTTTATTTCACGATATCGAAAAGAAGCAACAGGTTCCTTAAACGATGAGATACTGCGAAATCTGTACGACCGTCTGATGTACCTGCGCAGTTTAAATGACCGCAAGGCCGTTGTCCTTGCGAGCATCGAGGAGCAGGGCAAGCTGACCGCAGAACTGAAAAAATCCATCGAAGAGGCCGCAACTCTCGTGGTCGTAGAGGATTTATACCGCCCGTACCGTCCGAAACGCCGGACGCGTGCGACGATCGCAAAAGAAAAAGGACTGGAGCCGCTGGCGAATATCATTCTTCTGCAGATGACAAAAGAGCCGCTCGAAAAAGAGGCAGAGGCTTTTGTTTCAGAAGAAAAGGAAGTCAAAACGGCAAAAGACGCCATTGCTGGTGCCTGCGACATCATCGCCGAGAGCATTTCCGATGAGGCCGATTACCGTATGGAGATCCGCCGCAGAACCGAGGCGAAGGGCCTGATCGTCTCGACAGCAAAGGATGAGAAAGCAGAGTCCGTTTACGAGAATTACTATGAGTTTTCCGAGCCGGTATCAAAAATTGCCGGACACCGTGTGCTGGCACTGAACCGCGGTGAGAAAGAAAAATTCCTGAACGTCAAAATTGAGGCGCCGACGGAAGAAATCCTGCGTTATCTCGAGAAAAAAATCATCACCAAAGAGAATCCGCAGACAAAGCCGGTTCTGCAGGCGACCATCGAGGATGCCTACAACCGTCTGATCGCTCCGGCCATCGAGCGTGAGGTCAGAAATCAGCTCACCGAAAAGGCAGAGGATGGTGCGATCAAGGTCTTTGGAAAGAACCTTGAGCAGCTTCTGATGCAGCCGCCGATCGCAGGCCAGGTTGTCCTTGGATGGGACCCGGCGTTCCGTACGGGATGCAAGCTGGCCGTTGTCGATGCGACCGGAAAAGTGCTCGACACCACCGTTGTTTATCCGACCGCGCCGACGAACGAGAAGAAGATTGCAGCAGCAAAAGCGACCGTAAAAGATCTGATCCACAAATACGGCGTCACCCTGATTTCTGTCGGAAACGGAACTGCAAGCCGTGAGTCCGAGCAGATCATCGTCGAGATCTTAAAAGAGATCCCGGAGAAGGTTGTGTATGTGATCACAAACGAGGCAGGAGCGTCCGTTTACTCCGCAAGCAAGCTGGCAACCGAGGAATTTCCAAACTTTGATGTCGGACAGCGAAGCGCCGCTTCCATCGCACGCCGTGTGCAGGATCCGCTGGCAGAGCTTGTCAAAATCGATCCGAAATCCATCGGTGTCGGCCAGTATCAGCACGATATGAACCAGAAGAAGCTCGGCGAGGCGCTCGGCGGTGTCGTTGAGGACTGCGTGAATAAAGTCGGTGTCGATCTGAACACGGCATCCGCGTCGCTGCTGGAATACATTTCCGGTGTCAGCAAGGTGATAGCAAAAAACATCGTGGCATACCGCGAGGAGAACGGCCGTTTCGAGAGCAGAAAAGAGCTCCTGAAAGTGGCAAAACTCGGACCGAAGGCGTTTGAGCAGTGCGCGGGCTTTATGCGCATCACCGGCGGCAAAAATCCGCTGGACGGAACAAGCGTTCATCCGGAGAGCTACGAGGCAGTCGAGAAGCTGTTTGCAAAGTTAAATATGAAGACAGAGCAGATCAGCGAGGGACCGACGGCGTTCTTCATCAAAGATTACAAAAAGATGGCAGAGGAGATCGGTGTCGGCGAGATTACGCTGCGCGATATCATCAAAGAGCTGCAGAAGCCTGGCCGTGACCCGCGTGACGAGATGCCGCGCCCGATCCTGCGCACCGACGTGCTCGATATGAAGGACCTGAAGGTCGGCATGATCTTAAAGGGAACCGTGCGCAACGTCATTGACTTCGGTGCATTCGTCGATATCGGCGTGCATCAGGACGGACTCGTCCACATTTCCCAGATGACGAAACGCTTCATCAAGCATCCGCTGGAGGCTGTGAGCGTCGGCGATATCGTGGAAGTGAAGGTCATCAGCCTTGATCTGGCGAAGAAGCGGATCGGGCTGTCGATGCTGCTGGATAAATAAAGTGTGATACGTGGGCTGCCCGAAAGAAAACAGGGGCAGCCCGCGGTGTATCAAAGGGGGATTACCATGAATGAGGAAGAAGTGCTGGTCGGACGGATTCAGGATCTGGCAGAGCAGTGTTATCACAGGGATGTTCCGTCACACACGGAGTTTCTGACGCTGGCGGAGCAGGATCTGTTCTACCGTACGGTAAATAAAATCCCGGGCGTGCGTTACGTGCTGTCCGGCGGATACGAGGCGGCAGAGCGGAAAGCGGCGCTGTTTCTGCCATCCTATGCAGAGGACGGTGATGCGTCGATGCTTCCGATCGCAGTCGTGCGCATCAGCCCGCTGAATGAAAAATTTGCGGATGCGCTGTCACACCGTGATTTCTTAGGATCACTGATGAATCTCGGCGTGGAGCGGTATAAGCTGGGAGACATTCTGATCGATGGAAACCAGGCGTATCTGATCTGTATGGCGGATATGGCGGACTACATCTGTGCGGAGCTGAAAAAAGTGCGCCATACGAGCGTGTACTGTGAAGTCGAGGCGGGACTGCCGGAGGAGCTGACGGAGCCGAAAACCGAGCGGAAAGAAGGCTCTGTCGCTTCCGTGCGGCTCGATGCGGTGCTGTCGCTGGCGTTCAGCAGTTCGCGGAGCAAAATGGTGCCGCTGATCGAGGGCGGCCAGGTGTTTATCAACGGAAAGCTGGTGACATCGCCGAGTGCGTCATTAAAAGAGGACGATCTCGTGACCGTGCGCCATATGGGAAAATTCCGCTATGTGGGCGTGCAGAACCAGACGAAAAAGGGAAGGCTGTACGTGGCTGTTGAACGATTTGTCTCATAATAGATATTTTGAGGGATTTTACAGGAAAAGACCATTGACAGTGTTTGTAAAAAGACGGTATTATAGAGGGTATGTAGAAGGTCCGCAGTTATGAGAATTTTCATGAAATTTTTCATACAGAAGCGGACTGCGAAGATTACGTATCAGGAAGGCAGGAAGAAAAAATGGGAAAAATTATACTGACCGGCGACCGACCGACCGGCAAGCTGCATGTAGGACATTACGTTGGTTCACTGCGCCGCCGCGTGGAGCTGCAGAACTCCGGTGAATTCGATAAAATTTACATCATGATTGCAGACGCACAGGCGCTGACCGACAATGCGGACAACCCGGAGAAGGTGCGCCAGAACATTCTGGAGGTAGCACTGGATTACCTTTCCTGCGGACTTGATCCGGAAAAGAGCACCATCTTTATCCAGTCTCAGATTCCGGAACTGTGTGAGCTTTCTTTCTATTATATGAATCTCGTTACGGTTTCCAGACTGCAGAGAAACCCAACCGTAAAATCGGAGATCCAGATGAGAAACTTTGAGGCGAGCATCCCGGTTGGATTCTTCACCTACCCGATCAGCCAGGCAGCCGATATCACTGCATTCAAGGCAACGACCGTTCCGGTTGGAGAGGATCAGATGCCGATGATCGAGCAGACACAGGAGATCGTCCACAAATTCAATACGGTTTATGGCGAGGCACTTGTGCAGCCGAAGATTATGCTGCCGGAGAATGATTCCTGCAGACGTCTGCCGGGTATCGACGGAAAAGCGAAGATGAGTAAATCGCTCGGAAACTGCATTTACCTGTCCGAGGAGCCGGATGAGATCAAGAAAAAAGTCATGAGCATGTACACCGACCCGGATCACATCAAGATCACCGACCCGGGCAAGATCGAGGGAAATACCGTATTTACTTATCTCGATGCATTCTGCCAGCCGGAGCACTTCGAGCGCTATCTGCCGGATTACGCAAATCTCGACGAGCTGAAAGCACATTACCAGAGAGGCGGCCTTGGCGATGTCAAAGTGAAGAAGTTCCTGAACAATGTACTGCAGGAGACCTTAGAGCCGATCCGCAATCGCAGAAAAGAACTGGAAAAAGACATTCCGGCGATCTATGAGATGCTGAAAAAAGGCAGCGAAGAGGCAGAAAAAGTTGCCGCTCAGACACTGGCGGATGTCAAAGCAGCCATGAAAATCAACTATTTTGATGATCTGGACCTGATCCGTTCCCAGGCAGAGCGTTACGGCAAATAATTACCAATAGAAGATAAATGGAAAAAGCGGACATTATGGTTCCGCTTTTTCTGTTGCAGGGCGGACGAAAGTTCGGAGTCCTGCGGTCAGAGAGGATAGCATATGGTCATACATGGATTTCAAAAGCTGACGCTGCTGGATTACCCGGGCAAGGTGGCGTGCACATTGTTTTCGGGCGGATGTAATTTCCGCTGCCCGTTCTGCCAGAACGGAAATCTCGTGCAGCATCCCGAATGGGAGCCGGTGATTCCGGAGGAGGAGATTTTTGCAGTGCTCGAAAAGCGGTGCGGCGTGCTGGACGGCGTCTGCGTGACGGGCGGTGAGCCGACGCTGGATCCGGATCTGGAGCGGTTCGTGACGAAAATTAAGGAACTGGGATATCTTGTGAAGCTCGATACGAATGGATACCGGCCGGAGATTTTGAAAAAGCTGGTGGAAGAGAAGAAAATCGATTACGTCGCCATGGACATCAAAAATGCGCCGTCCCGGTACGGCGAGACGGCGGGCGTGAAAAAGATCGATGTGATGCGGATCAATGAGTCGGTCGAGTTTTTAAAGAGCGGCGTGGTGGACTATGAGTTCCGGACAACGCTCTGCAAAGAGCTGCATGGAAGGGAAGAGATCGAAGCGATCGGAAAGTGGCTTTCCGGGGCAAAACGGTACTTCCTGCAGAATTACCGGGAATCGGATTATGTGATTGATCCGAGGTTCTCGGGGTATGCGCGGGAGCAGCTCGAGCGGTTCTGCGAGATCCTGCGCGGAAAGATTGAGACGGTGGAGATCCGCGGCGTGGATTAAAAAACGCTTTAAAGCGTGCGGTACCAGTAGCCGAAGCGGGCATCGGGCGCGAGCTCGGATGGGCGCATCGCCTGCTTAAAGTGGAAAAAGCCGAAGAGGCTTGCCATGAACTGCTCATTCGGCGTGTAGACGCCGGGGACGCCGAAATACCAGAGTTCCTGCTGGTCGCGGTTCCGGGCGAGGAGCAGATGGCGATAGGACGAGGAGCCATGGAGGACGAAGCGGTTCGCATCCACCGAAAGACCGGCGGCGCGGAGCTGTGGAAGATCGTCGAGTGATAGGCGCAGGCAGTCGGTCAGATCATCATCTGGGAACGGATGGAACTCCGGGAACTGGTCCTGAAGCTGGAGATAGAGAGCAGCCCGGGACGGCGGCACGGCTGCTGCGGCGGGAAAATCGGCGGAAGTCATATGTAGCGGCTGGGCGGCAGAATCCGGGATGGGCTGCGGCGGTGGGATGGGCTGCGGCGGTTCCGGGTTGGCAGAGGGATAGCTTTCTGCGGTTTTCACAGATTCCGCGGATGCGGGATAGAGTGTGTTGGCGGATGATTGCGTGATCCTGTCTGCAGGAACGGTGTTTACCGTGTCAGTTGATATGGATTCTGTGGAGACGGTGGATTCCGGGTTGGAATTTTGTGGATAAGGATTCCGGGTTGGAATTTTGTGGATAAAGTTCGGAATTGCTGCTGAATTCTGTGGAAAGTTCATCGAACTGTGCTTTGGAAGCGTCTGATGATGGCAGGGACTGCGCAGGTACGGCGGGATCCAGAGGTTCGGGTGTTTCGGCAGTTTTCTCTTCGGTCGGTCTGGTACCATTGTCTGCGGATGTTTTGGGCTCCTGCGGGAGCGTGGGCGAGAAAAACTCCGGCTGAATCGGAAGATCGTCCCACTGGGTGGCGATGACGCCGGTCTGGCGGCAGAGCAGGATCAGACCGCCAAGCTCGTCGAGCGTGACATCCGTCTGCCCAATGGCATCGGAGTGCGTGAAGAGTTTTCCACTCGTAGAAGAGCGCCCCGCAAGGAGATTTCCGAGCGGAATGCCGTACATCCGCCCTGACCGGCGGATAAATCCGTAGACCGTGACCGAGGTCTCCGGCGGAAGCGACGGCGATTTGATCTGGAAGTCCATGCGGCAGAAGCCGTTCTGCGACTCCACGCGGACAAAGCCGCAGCATCCGCCCTTGCGGTTGTTCGGGTATTCGTATAGATAGGCAATGAAACGCCGGTAATCAGACATAAAAACCTCCTGCATAGAAGTAAAAAGAGTAGAAAAAGATACTGCGCTACAGTTCACGATATGCGGGAAGGACAGAAAATATACGCAGAGAAGAAAGGAAGTGCACAATGGAAGAAGAAACAAAGCTGGAAACGCCGGAGGAAAAAGCGCACCGGAAAGAACGGGAACGCTTCATGCGCCAGGCGATTACGCAGGCGAAGAAAGCGGAAAAGCTGATGGAAGTGCCGATCGGCTGTGTGATTGTGTACGAGGGAAAGGTGATTGCGCGGGGATATAACCGCAGAAATACGGATAAAAACACGCTGTCCCACGCGGAACTGAATGCGATCCGGAAAGCCAGCAAAAAGCTCGGCGACTGGCGGCTGGAGGGCTGTACGTTGTATGTCACCCTGGAACCATGCCAGATGTGCGCCGGTGCGATCGTACAGGCAAGAGTCAGCGAAGTCGTCATCGGCAGCATGAACCCGAAGGCGGGCTGCGCGGGATCGATCTTAAATATGCTGGAAATGCACGAGTTTAACCATCAGGTGAAGGTCGAGCGCGGCGTGCTGAAAGAAGAGTGCTCGGAGATGCTGAGTGCGTTTTTCCAGAGACTGCGGGTGGTGAAAAAGAAGAAAAAAGAAGAGAGGAAGAGGGCGGAAGAAGGGAAAGAATAAAAGAAGAGGCAGCATCGGGATTGGATGCTGCCTGAGGAAGATTATTTGTTTGAGTAAGTTGCACTTTCGAATATTTCCGTAAAAAATACAATCCCCGTATTTCCATCGGAAACCATCGAAAAAATCATTGACGAATCCCGAAAAAAGCACTATAATATATGATGTATTTGACAAAATACGGAGAAGTACCCAAGAGGCTGAAGGGTCTGGCTTCGAACACCAGTAGGTCGGAAACGGCGCAAGGGTTCAAATCCCTTCTTCTCCGCTATGCAAAAAAGAGACAGCAAAAAGATTGAAAAATCGAAAAAGCTGTCTCTTTTTCTGTGAGAAATTATGAAATAGATGCAAAACAAAAGAAACAAAGACAGAAAAAGCATCGCCAGTTCACGAAAAGGGACCGATGCACAACAAAGCAAAATAAAAAGGAGAGACAATACATGGTGCAGTTACCACAGGAATTTCTGACCCGCATGCAGGACATGCTGGGCGATGAATTTGATGCATTTTTAACTTCCTACGACGCACCCCGCACAGCCGGGCTGCGTGTGAATACAAAAAAATGCCGGACCGAAGATTTCCCACCGCTTGTTCCGGGAATGTGGAAGAAAATTCCGTGGATTCCAAACGGCTATTTCGTGCCGGACGGCATGCGCATGGGCCAGTCTCCGCTGTATGCGGCAGGCGTCTTCTATCTGCAGGAGCCAAGCGCCATGACCCCGGCGTCCCGCCTCCCGATCGAACCGGGTGAGCGTGTGCTCGATCTCTGCGCCGCACCGGGCGGCAAGGCAACCGAGCTGAATGCGCGCCTGAAAGGAACCGGCCTTCTCGTCGCCAATGACATCAGCAACGCCCGCGCCAAAGCACTGCTGCGCAATCTGGAGCTGTTCGGAAGTGAAAACGTGCTTGTCACCAATGAGACACCGGCAGGCCTTGCAGACGTCTTCCCGGGCTTCTTCGATAAAATCCTCGTGGATGCACCGTGCTCCGGCGAGGGCATGTTCCGGAAAGACGAGGCAGTCATCGGCACCTGGACTCCGGAGCGGCCGGATTTCTTTGCGGAGCTGCAGCGCGAGATCACCTCGGATGCTGTCAAAATGCTGCGTCCGGGCGGCCTCATGATGTATTCGACGTGTACCTTCGCCCCGCAGGAGGACGAGGGAACCGTTTCTTTCCTTCTGGAAAACTTCCCGGAAATGGAACTGATCGAGATGGAAGGCTACGAAGGTTTTTCAAAAGGCAATCCAGTCTGGGGAAACGGCGATCCGGAGATCGAAAAGACCGTGCGCATCTGGCCGCATAAAATGAACGGCGAGGGCCATTACCTTGCCCTGTTCCGCAAAAAAGGCGAAGCCATTCCTTATGAGACAGAAGAAAAACCGATCGAAAAGAAAAACAAAAAACAGAAAAACCGGAAAAAAGACCGCGGAACGGAAGCACCGGGTCCGTCGAAAGCAGAAAAACAGATCCTTTCCGATTTCCTGTCCCGGATGACAGCACCGATCCCGGTGGAGGAACTGGAAGTCCGCGCCGGAAAAGTATACCATTCCCCGTCCCTGCCGGATGGCGTGCGGAATCTTCATTTCCTGCGGAACGGTCTGTATCTCGGTGAACTGAAAAAAGACCGTTTCGAGCCGTCACAGCCGTTTGCCGTGACACTCTCCGCGGACAAGTTCAAAGATTACATGAATTTAAAGGCAGATGACGAGCGTACCGAAAAATATCTCCACGGTGAGACAATTTCCGTAGAGCCGGGAGAGACCGCATCGCCGTCGGGCTGGAAGCTGGTCTGCGTCGATGGATTCGGCCTTGGATGGGGCAAACTGGTCAATGGAACCTTGAAAAATAAGTACCCTGTTGGATGGAGAAAGTAGAAAAATCATGCCAGTTTTTGCAGGAAAAACGTCGAAATATTACAAAGTTATTAACAGAAATTAAAAAAGACTTTCATTTCAGACATACTTGTGTTATAATGGCAAAGTACGGCGGGAAAAAAGGCCCATTTTCCGCAGTAACTTGGAGTGACAATCAGCAACAGAACGTAATAAGTATGAGGTGTACGACATGAAAAAAAAGAAATTATTCAGCCTGGTTTTGGCCACAGTGCTTACGGCAGCAACCGTTCTGCCATGCTATGGTGCCAGTACAAAGGAGAAAATTTCAAATGCTCAGGCAGAACAGGCTGCCGCACAGTCTCAGCTTGACAGCATACAGAGCAGGATTGACGAACTCAATTCCAAAAAGGGACAATCAGAAGAATATCTTTCCGAACTGAACCAGCAGCTGGACGATCTGCAGAACCGTCTGCAGGAGCTTCAGGATCAGTATGATGCGAAGCAGAACGAACTGGTACAGATTCAGGCAGATCTGGAAGATGCAAAAGCAAAAGAAGAAGAGCAGTACGAGGCGATGAAGCTCCGTATCCAGTATATGTATGAAAATTCCTCCGGAAACGGATACATGGCAATGCTCTTTTCTTCCAAAAGCATTTCAGAGCTGATCAGCCGGGCAGAATACATACAGAAAATTTCCGATTTCGACCGCGATCTTATGCAGGAGTATGAGGACACGGTAGACCAGGTAAAAGAAAAAGAAACACAGGTGCAGGAAGAGCAGGCAGCGATCGTAGAACTGCAGCAGCAGAGCAGCGATCAGCAGGAAGCCATTCAGGAGCTGTACGCAGCAGCTTATCAGGAACTCCGTACCTACTCCGCAGAGCTGGACGATGCAAAATCCAGCGAGAGTGCACTGGTAGATGAAATCAACAGCAAAGCAGATGCAATCAATGACCTGATCCGTCAGGCGAAAGAAGAGGAGATTGCAGCGCAGAAGAAAGCAGAAGAGGAAGCAGCCGCAGCAGCCGCCGCACAGCAGGCTGCCGCAGAAGCTGAGGCTGAGGCCGCCAATGCCGCAGCGAAAGCAGATACCGATACAAGCAGCAGCTCCGGAAGCAGTTCTTCGGACAGCAGCGCATCCTCCACGACAACGGGGAGTCCATCCGCGTCAGATACTTCCAGCAGCTCCTCCAGCGGAACATACCTTGGAAGATTTAAACTGACAGGCTATTGCTCCTGTTCCATCTGTACCGGACAGTGGTCCGGCGGATCCACCGCGAGCGGAACCACACCGACCGCCGGCAGAACGATTGCCATGGGCGGTGTACCATTTGGCACAAAACTGATGATCAACGGCCAGGTTTACACGGTAGAAGACCGCGGAACCGCTTACGGCCACGTAGACATCTTCTGCAGCAGCCATTCCGAGGCGCTGAGCTTCGGCGTGCAGTATGCAGATGTATATCAGCTGAGCTGAGAAACAAAGATAAGAGATATGCCGGAACAGAACTTCCGGCATATCTCTTTTTTTGACTTTCTCAGAAACTGTCATTCTAAAAGAACACCAAAAAGGCCGCAAACCCGTGTGAAATGTACCTTTTGAAGCAATAATAAAAAAAATTAAAAAAATTTCAAAAAAGGTGTTGACATTCCTATAGACATCATATATAATAGCTATTGTTGACGGACGAGAGTTCAGAAAACAAATAAAATCGAAGCGTGGCTCAGTTTGGTAGAGCGCTGCGTTCGGGACGCAGAGGTCGTGGGTTCGAATCCCGTCGCTTCGAC
>OATX01001090.1_pt1 | contig 14084 bp, 7 predicted proteins | sample 1516741 | NCBI WGS metagenome assembly OATX01 (sample SAMEA2579984, study PRJEB22360) | human gut metagenome | biome: human gut; feature: human-associated habitat; material: faeces | place: Denmark | collected 2008/2010
TGTAACCGGCTGATCCGTAGTCAGCTACTCTATTCAGTTGAGCTACGCGGCCATTTGTTAAACCTTAAAGTGATCGCGACAGGATTCAAACCTGTAACCGGCTGATCCGTAGTCAGCTACTCTATTCAGTTGAGCTACGCGACCATTGTTTCGTTTTAACGGGTGCAAAGATACGTACTTTTCCCGAATTAGCAAGCATTTCAACGACTTTTTTGTAGAAAATTTATTCAATGAATCGGTAATTGAATAGTTGCCAACCAATACTCAGTCCGACATTCCACTCTCTTTTCGGTGAGCTATAATGATTTACATATGCCGAGATGTCTCCGAATGGTAATTGACACACAACAGATATTTCTCCTAAATATTCGAATTTAGAGAAGGCTTTTCCATAATATGCCTTATTCAATGAATTTCTTTCAATCGGATAAATGGGCATAAAACCATAAAATTCTCCTCGAAGATGAAACATCTGGTTTAAACGATAGATAGGCCGGATACCGGCACCAACAAACTGGTTGGCACGAAATGCTTCATTATAAGTGAGCTTACTATGCTGTGTGGGAGAAAATTCACCAGCCTGCATCATTGTTGCAGTATAGTTCTCTGAAAAATTCTTAGAGGCATATAATGCTTTCAAATACCACCCTAACACCCAATGCTCACTCATATTGTGGTATTTCTCTTTCATATAGGATAATTGCAACCAGGAGTGGTGCTCCTTATTATTATTTCCAGTAGCACTTTCTCCCGGATAGAATCGCTCTCTTCCAATGAAAATTTGGGCAATGAGGGCTTCTCTATAACCACGTGTCGGGTATTGTCGTGAGTTTAATGTGCTTCCGTTAAAACTGATAGAACCACCAAACAAATCGTAGCGACTTTTATCAAACTTATCGTTTCCAAAGTCTATTACACTTTTCTGAAAATATTTATCTTCTATCCTTGCAATCCCTATTCCAAACTCTGCCCGTTTGCTTGAAAGAAATGGCAGGCCTACTTGTAGCTTTAGGAATCGTTCATCCTTTTGGTTAAATGCCGGTTTGTCATTTCTGGAGAAAAGTTTATCCTTCTTGAAATAGTCGAAAGTACTGATAGATGCGATGAAGCGATATGAAGTAGGTATAGCAGTAGAAAAGTCTATTTTAGCCATAAACTGGGCATTATTGTATACCTTTCCAAGTTGGCCGTCAAAAACAAATTCCTTGGCATAGTAATTTAAATCCTGATAACTGAGCCCCAGATAAATCTGATTGGAATTAGATGTGGATATATTACCTCCTAATCTTACGGCAAAATTATTTTCCAATTTGACTTTCAGATGCAAATCGTAAGTATCATCTTCCGGATTATAGATAGCGTGTGGAATAATTTCGGAAATCATATTATCCGAAAGTAGACGGAAATACCCTTGTTTCAAGTCTTCGTAGCTGAATTCTTTGTTATCTGATTTATGAAATTCTTTTTTTATGTATGCTTGCTGTTGTGTGTTGGCACCGTCAATAATGATATTCTTGAATCGTAATTCAGGATAATTACTTCGGTAGACCATTCTTCTTAGACGTATATTATCAAGATTTACGCGTCGATGTATGCGGCTTTTTATCGAATCCATCATACTGATAGTCCGATTATAACCTATATCATGTAATTCGTCAACACGTTGAAAATCCATAAGACCAACATTATCATACTTAAATGTCATCAAAATCCCCATTGAATCCGGAATAGAGTAGTCAGTTTTCTGCATTACCATATTTTCAATCTGGCTCATGAGATCATTTTCTTTAGGTTTAGTGGGATTAGCCGAAACGACACTTCCGATAATAATATCCGGATGAAAATCGTTCTTCATGACATCTGTCGGAAAATTATTATAAATTCCCCCATCATAGGCTAATACGTTATCAATTTCGATGGGCTTGAACATGAACGGAAAACTCATTGATGCTCTGACAGCATCTCCTAAATCGCCTTCTTTCATGATTAATTGCTTCTTATTGTATACATCGGAGGCAATACAGCGAAAAGGAACAAAGAGTTTGTCGAAATCACCTTTACATGCTGCAGTGGCACGTGCGTACAGATCAACGAAAACCAGATTCATTTGAATTGGATTTACGACGCTAGTGGGCAGGAATTGAGGTTTCAAACTTTTTAGAGAATCTCTAAAGGAGAAACGAATATTGAAGAACTCAGGAGTAGGAAGATTCTTTTTAAAGTGATATACATATTTCTCTTCTACTTCTCCGGAATACCATCTTTTAAAGTCTTCTGACTTTAAAAGATCTACCATGTCATCAGGAGAATATCCCATAGCATACAGAGAACCGATTATGGCCCCCATGGAGGTACCTGCAATATAATCGATAGGGATATTATTTTCTTCCAGAGCACGAATAATACCAATGTGTGTCAATCCTTTAGCACCGCCTCCACTTAATACAAGACCTACTTTTTGGGCATAGATAGCTGGTACGATTAACCATAAAGTAATAAACACAAGAAGAATTTTTCTCATAACCCAAATCAAACAGTTGAACTTTTGTCTTTTTAAACGTTCAAATATATACAATACTTTTCAATTAATCGATATTTTATCAACCGTTTTAAATCGAAAAAGAGCATTACGACGTGTTTTAACGTCGAATGCTCTTTCCTGAAGTTATATAATGGATAAAGGGGCGATATTAAATCAGCTCGATACTACGCTTTACGAAGTTATTCAAAGCTTCACCTTTCAACATATTGTTTTGCAACAAAGCCAAATCAATAAGTTGACGAATCACTTTATTATTGCTGGCATAACCAACAAAAATAGCTTCTTTTTTACTTTTCAGATCATCCCATTTCTTATCCAAATCATTCAATTCGTCTTTTTCAGAGGTTGGGATATCTTCGTCCTTTTTGCCTTTTTGTTTATCTTTCAACTCATTACGTTGTTTATTGACAGCATCCATTTCCGACTGTATTGGGGCAACTTCTGCCTGGCAAGCACTTTCTTCTTCATTAAGCACTTCTTTTATTAACTTATGATCTGAATTCAATATTAAGTTGAACATATCAGGCATTTCTCCATAAAAACTCATTCCAGCCTGAATATTTGCCATTTCTTTCATACGGCGCATATATTCACTTTGGGTAATCATTACTGGAGCTGTGTTTTCTCCTAACGCTTGTGTCATAACGTTGAATTCAACCTTATCCATTTTAGGTAATTGACTCTTAAAGGCGATTGTAATAGCATCTTGTTTGCCTGCTTCCAACACTTCGCTTTTTCTATCTTCTTTTACAATAAGATTGTCAACAACATCACTATCCACACGGGTAAAACGAGATTTCTCGAATTTTTGTTCCAACATGCTTACCATAGCTACATCTAATTGACCATCCATCAACAAAACATCATAGCCTTTATTGGTAGCTGCCTCTATATAACTATATTGTTCATCCTTATTATTAGCATATAAATAAATCAGATTTCCGTCTTTGTCTGTCTGATTATCTTTAATCAAAGTTTGGTATTCTTCAAATGTGTAATGTTTACTATCCGTATCGGTGAAAAGGGCGAATTTCTGCGCTTTCTCGTAAAAATCCTCTTGAGTCAGCATACCATAATTGATAAATATTTTCAAATCATTCCACTTGTCTTCAAACTGTTTGCGGTCATTCTTAAAGATAGATTGCAAACGGTCGGAAACTTTCTTCGTGATATATGTTGATATCTTCTTCACATTCGAATCGCTTTGCAAATATGAACGGGAAACATTCAATGGTATATCCGGAGAATCTATGACCCCATGCAATAAAGTTAAAAAGTCCGGTACAATGCCTTCAACTGAATCTGTCACATACACCTGGTTGCAATATAATTGAATTTTATTCTTGTTCAGTTCAATATTACTTTTTACTTTAGGGAAATAGAGGATACCCGTTAAATGGAATGGATAATCCACATTCAGATGAATCCAGAAAAGTGGTTCATCAGACATCGGATACAACTTACTATAAAACGATTTGTAGTCCTCATCCGAAAGTTCACTTGGTTTGCGTGTCCACAAAGGAGTAGTATCATTAATGATATTATCTTCGGCTGTTTCTACTTGTTTGCCATCTTTCCATTCTTTTTTCTTTCCAAAGGCAATAGGAACAGGAAGGAAACTGCAATATTTTTTCAAAAGCTCAGATATACGGGATTCTTCAAGAAACTCTTTGCAGTCATCATCAATGTATAAGATAATATCTGAACCACGACCTGCTTTATCTACTTCTTCAATAGTAAATTCTGGGCTACCATCACAAGTCCATTTTACAGCTTGTGCACCATCTCTATACGATTTGGTGATGATTTCAACTTTCTTGGCGACCATAAATGCTGAATAGAACCCAAGTCCGAAATGACCGATAATAGCATTTGCATCATTCTTGTATTTTTCCAGGAAGTCATTAGCTCCTGAGAATGCGATTTGATTGATGTATTTTTCGATTTCTTCTGCAGTCAGACCAATACCGTGATCGGAGATAGTAATGGTGTCTTTACCTAATTCAACATGAATAGTCAAATCGCCTAGTTCACCTTTAAATTCACCAATAGAAGCGAGTGTATTTAGCTTCTGAGTGGCATCTACTGCATTGGATACTAATTCACGAAGAAAAATTTCATGGTCACTGTACAAAAACTTTTTGATGATAGGGAAAATGTTTTCTGTTGTAACCCCAATATTACCTTTTTGCATAATACGTATATTTTTTAATTTATCTATTTGATTGATTTTAGTTGATATATTTGTTCAGATAAACACAAAAAAAATGCCAGACCCTAAGGTCTGACATTATGGCATATCTTATGTGCCCTTATTGAAAATAAATCCTTTATTGAGGAGTAACGACTTTCATCTCCAAACCTCCTTTTTCTTCATTAAGAGAGACTTGAATTATATCTTTTTCTTTTAAAGAAGAAGATATGATAAGTTCAGATAATCCATCTTCCAAATATGTCTGAATTGCTCGCTTTAAAGGACGGGCACCATATTGTACGTCATACCCTTTTCCAGCAATAAATTCTTTCGCCTTATCATCAATAACAAGTTTATAACCAATAGCTTCGATTCTATCATACAATCCTTTCAACTCAATATCAATAATCTTCGTAATAGCTTCCAAGGAAAGTTGGTCAAATGTTATGATTTCATCTACACGGTTGATAAATTCGGGCGCGAATGATTTATTCAAAGCTTTCTGTATAACACTTCGCGAAAATTCTTTGTCATCCAGACGGCTTTGTGTTGCAAATCCGACCCCGCGACCAAAATCTTTCAACTGACGAGTTCCAATATTGGAAGTCATGATAATAACCGTATTTTTAAAATCTACCATTCTGCCATAACTGTCAGTTAGGCGACCTTCATCCATTACTTGAAGAAGGAGATTAAACACATCGGGATGTGCTTTCTCTATTTCATCAAGCAGGACGATAGAATATGGTTTACGACGCACTTTTTCTGTTAATTGTCCGCCTTCTTCATATCCTACATATCCCGGAGGTGCTCCAACCAGACGTGATACGGTAAACTTCTCCATATACTCACTCATATCTATACGAATCAACGCATCAGAAGAACCAAACATATATTTAGCTAATTCTTTGGCCAAATGAGTCTTACCAACTCCTGTCGGGCCTAAGAACATAAACGTACCAATCGGCTTGTTCGGATCTTTAAGCCCCACACGACTTCGGAGAATTGCTTTTACCAACTTTTCGATAGCGGTATCTTGTGCTATAACCTTAGACTGCAAGTCTTCTTTCATACCAGCAAGTTTGATTCCTTCTGCCTGCGCCATACGCTGCACAGGAATGCCTGACATCATTGATATAACATTGGCTATTTCTTCTGCATCGACAGTTTGCCTATTTTCTTTCAAGTTGGCTTCCCATTCTTTTTTCATCTCATCCAGTTGGGAGGAGAGCTCTTTTTCTTTATCGCGGAAACTGGCGGCGAGTTCGAAATTCTGTGATTTTACAGCTTCATTTTTCTTGCTCTTGGCTTCTTCTATTAACTTCTCTTGTTCTTCTATTTCTTTTGGAACATTGATATTCGTAAGATGTACACGTGAGCCTGCTTCGTCCAAAGCATCAATAGCCTTGTCGGGGAAATTACGGTCTGTAATGTAACGATCTGTCAACTTGACACAAGCTTCTAATGCCTCGTCTGTGTAGTACACATTGTGATGATCCTCGTACTTGTCTTTAATATTGCGTAATATTTGAAGAGTTTCTCCAGCAGTGGTAGGCTCTACCATTACTTTTTGAAAACGACGTTCCAAAGCACCATCCTTCTCAATATTTTTACGATATTCATCAAGGGTTGTAGCACCAATGCACTGTATTTCTCCTCTTGCCAATGCTGGTTTTAGCATATTCGCCGCATCCATAGAGCCTGCGGCAGAACCTGCACCTACAATGGTATGAATCTCATCAATGAATAAAATCACATTAGGGTTTCTCTGTAATTCATTGAGAATAGAACGAATACGTTCTTCAAACTGTCCGCGGTATTTGGTCCCCGCGACGACAGCAGTCATATCAAGAGCTACCACTCGTTTATCAAAGAGAATCCGTGAAACTTTCTTCTGAATGATTCTTAGAGCAAGACCTTCAACAATAGCTGATTTACCTACGCCGGGTTCTCCGATCAGAATTGGATTATTCTTTTTACGACGGCTTAAAATCTGCGCCAGGCGTTCTATTTCTCTTTCTCTGCCAACAACAGGATCCAACCGGCCTTCTTCTGCCGCTTTTGTCATATCAGTGCCGAAATTATCCAATACCGGCGTATCGTTAGACGGCTTTTTTGAAGCGGTTTGCGCTTGTTGCTGATGTTCTTCGGCATTACCTCTGCCACCGGAGCGTGATGAAGACATTTCTTCTTCGTCATCATCGTCTTCAGTAAAACCCATACCGGAATTAATATCCGGTTGCAATGTAGCTTGTTCCAATACTTTCACGTAATTTACATTATTTGATTCAAGTACGGAAGCTGCCATATTGTTTTTCTCTCTTAAGATTGCCAACAAAACATGTTCTGTGTCAGCGATGTTACTTTTCATTCCACGTGCTTCTAATATACACATTTTTAATATTTTCGCCGCATCATTAGACAACGGCACCTCTGTATCGGGCAATAGCATATCATCAGCTTCTGCCTTCAACTGAGCTTCAATCTGCTGCTTTATCGCAGCTAAATTGGTGTTGAGTTTAGACAATATCTCGATAGCTTTTTCTTCACCGTCGCGGAGCATTCCCAGAAGCAGGTGTTCAGGGCCTATATACCTACTTCTCAATCGATTAGCTTCTTCTTTACTATAGACGATAATGTCGGAAACTCTTTGTGAGAATTGATTATTCATACTTCTTCCTTTTCTTCTAAGGGTTATTTACTGGCAAATATACACATTAAATCAGGTTTGTATTGCAATATTTGCTTTATTTCTTATATCTACAAATGGCGTGCCATAAAAACAGTGTATTTGTATTATATATATAAGGTATAACAAATATCAGACTATTTATTACTGTTATTAGCCTTGTTTTATTTCTAATATTTATTGTTTTTCTCATTTTGTTTTCGTATTTTAAAGTTTAGCTAAAGATCCTACAAGGAAAGCTTTAGGATGTCTATGAGAAGAATAAAACTTTCTTCCTAAAAACTTTCGTATATCGGGGAAAAGTAGTACTTTAGCGTGGTTTTTCACAAACCGTAGAATGTATAATTAATAATCATTTTAAATGCTTGAACAAGACAGAATTATAAAGATTAACATCGAGGAGGAAATGAAGTCATCGTACATTGACTACTCCATGTCGGTCATTGTTTCACGTGCCCTTCCGGATGTTAGAGATGGATTTAAGCCCGTTCACCGTAGAATTCTATACGGAATGATGGAACTGGGTAATACTTCAGATAAACCTTATAAAAAATCAGCCAGAATCGTGGGTGAGGTACTGGGTAAGTATCACCCTCATGGAGATTCTTCTGTTTATTTTGCAATGGTGCGTATGGCTCAGGAATGGGCAATGCGTTATCCCTTGGTAGATGGACAAGGTAACTTTGGTTCTGTGGATGGTGATAGCCCTGCTGCTATGCGTTATACAGAAGCACGTCTTAATAAGTTGGGTGAAGCAATGATGGATGACCTGTACAAGGAAACCGTTGATTTTGAGCCTAACTTTGATAATACGTTGGTAGAACCCAAAGTAATGCCGACGCGTATCCCAAATCTTCTTGTGAATGGAGCATCTGGTATTGCAGTAGGAATGGCTACTAATATGCCCCCGCACAACCTTGTGGAAGTAATTGAGGCATGTGACGCATATATCGATAATCCGGAGATTACTGTAGAAGAGTTGATGAACTTTGTTAAAGCGCCGGATTTCCCTACAGGTGGGTATATATATGGTGTAAGTGGGGTACGTGAAGCATATCTGACAGGTCGTGGACGTGTGATCATGCGTGCTAAAGCTGAAATTGAAATAGGACAGACACATGACAAAATCGTAATCACTGAGATTCCTTATAATGTAAACAAGGCAGAATTGATTAAGTATATAGCTGATCTTGTTAATGATAAAAGAATAGAAGGAATTTCGAATGCCAACGATGAGTCTGACCGTGAAGGTATGCGTATTGTTATCGATGTGAAACGTGATGCAAATGCTAGCGTAGTGCTGAATAAGCTCTATAAAATGACTGCTTTACAGACATCTTTTGGTGTAAACAATGTTGCATTGGTTCATGGGCGTCCTAAAACATTAAATTTAAGAGACCTAATTAAATATTTCATAGAGCATCGTCATGAGGTTGTTATTCGTCGTACTGAATTCGATCTTCGCAAGGCGAGAGAACGTGCACATATTCTTGAAGGCTTAATTATTGCTTCTGATAATATTGATGAAGTAATCCGTATTATTCGTGCTGCTAAAACTCCTAATGATGCCATTGCTGGCTTAATAGAACGATTCAACCTGACAGAAATTCAGTCCCGTGCAATTGTAGAAATGCGTTTGCGTCAGTTGACAGGTCTTATGCAAGATCAACTTCATGCAGAGTACGAAGAAATAATGAAGCAAATCGCTTATTTGGAAAGTATTTTGGCTGATGATGAAGTATGCCGCAAGGTAATGAAAGATGAATTGTTAGAGGTTAAAGCCAAGTATGGTGATGAACGTCGTTCTGAGATAGTTTATTCTTCAGAAGAATTTAACCCGGAAGACTTCTATGCTGATGATCAGATGATTATTACAATTTCTCATATGGGTTATATCAAACGTACCCCATTAACCGAATTCCGTGCACAAAATCGTGGTGGAGTAGGTTCAAAGGGGACAGAAACTCGTGATGAAGACTTTGTTGAGCACATTTATCCGGCTACAATGCATAACACTATGATGTTCTTTACACAAAAAGGTAAGTGTTACTGGCTGAAAGTATACGAGATACCTGAAGGTACAAAGAATTCCAAAGGACGCGCTATTCAGAATTTGCTAAATATCGATTCAGATGATAATGTAACTGCATACTTGCGTGTGAAGAACTTAGATGATTCAGAATTTATCAATAATCATTATGTATTGTTCTGTACCAAGAAAGGTGTAATCAAAAAGACGTTACTTGAGCAATATTCTCGTCCTCGTCAGAATGGTGTAAATGCTATTACTATTCGTGAAGATGACAGCGTAATCGAAGTTCGTATGACAAACGGTAACAATGAGATCATTATTGCTAATCGTAACGGACGTGCTATTCGCTTCCATGAAGCTGCTGTGCGTGTAATGGGACGTACTGCAACAGGTGTACGTGGCATAACATTGGATAATGATGGACAGGATGAAGTAGTTGGAATGATTTGTATCAAAGATTTGGAAACAGAATCTGTAATGGTTGTTTCTGAACAGGGATATGGTAAACGTTCTGAAATAGAAGATTATCGTAAAACCAATCGTGGAGGTAAAGGTGTAAAAACTATGAATATTACCGAAAAGACTGGTAAACTGGTAACAATCAAATCTGTAACTGATGAAAATGACTTGATGATTATCAATAAATCTGGTATCACAATCCGTCTAAAAGTAGCAGATGTCCGTATTATGGGACGTGCAACTCAAGGTGTCCGTCTGATTAATCTTGAGAAACGTAACGACCAAATAGGCTCGGTATGTAAAGTAATGACAGAAAGTCTTGAAGATGAAATTCCTGCTGAGGAAAAAGAAGGAACAATTATAAGTGATCCTAATGCAGATACACCGAATGCTGAAGACGTCACGGACGTAAATGAAAGTAATAACGATATTGAAGAATAGACATAATATTAATAATTAATCAAACAACAATCATGAAAAGAGTATTATTTTCTATGGTTTTATTGATGGCTGTTAGCTTCTCATTCGCTCAGATGAAGAATGTGAAAGAAGCAAAGAGTATGGCTAATGACGTAAAACCTAATTTTAAGCAGGCTGAACAGCTTATTAAGGAGGCTATGAAGAATCCTGAAACGAAGGATCTTGCTGACACATGGGACGTTGCTGGATTTATTCAGAGACGTATCAACGAGGAGCAAATGAAAAATGCTTTTTTGAAGAAACCGTATGATACATTGAAAGTATACAATAGTATTCTGAAAATGTATGAGTACTATAATAAGTGTGATGAATTAGCGGAAATACCTAATGAAAAGGGAAAAGTTAAAAACAAATATCGGAAGGCTAATGCTTCCAGTATGTTGGCTGAACGTCCTAATTTGATTAATGGTGGTATTCAGTATTTCAACCTGGACAAGAATAAAGAAGCTTTGAAGTTCTTTGCAACCTATGTAGAGTCAGCTTCTTATCCGATGTTAGCTGATAAAGAATTGGCTAAAAACGATACTCTTCTTCCGCAAATTGCTTATTATGCAACATTAGCTGCTGATAGAGTAGGTGATAAAGATGCGATCATTAAATATGCTCCTATGGCTTTATCCGATAAAGATGGAGGTAAATTTGCAATGCAATTGATGGCTGATGCTTATAAAGCTAAAGGTGATACTGCTGCATGGATTAAGTCTTTGGAAGAGGGTATCCTTAAGTTCCCTGGAAATGATTATTTCTTCGCTAATTTGGTTGATTATTATAATAGCTCTAATCAAGCTTCTAAAGCTATGGAGTTTGCTGATAGAATGTTAGCTAATGATCCGAATAACAAGTTGTATTTGTATGTAAAAGCATATCTTTATCATAATATGAAAGAATATGATAATGCAATCGAATACTACAAAAAAGCTATTGCTGCTGATCCGGAATATGCAGAAGCTTATTCTAATGTAGGTTTAGTGTATCTGATGAAAGCACAAGATTATGCAGATAAAGCAACAACAGATATCAATGATCCTAAGTATGCTGAAGCTCAAGCGGCAGTGAAGAAATTCTATGAAGAAGCAAAGCCCTTCTATGAAAAAGCTAGAGCTTTAAAACCTGACCAGAAAGATTTATGGTTGCAAGGTCTTTACCGTGTATACTATAATTTGAATATGGGTCCGGAATTCGAAGAAATTGATAAGATGATGAAATAATATATTTCTTTGATGAAGAAAAAGAAGGTTACACAAAAGTTGCCTTCTTTTTTTATGCTTTTTAAAAATATGAGTTCATTAAGAAACAGCAAAAGGGAGCAAAGTTTATTTATTGCTCCCTTTTGCTATTAAACATAATGTTTATTATTCCACTGTTTAAAACACTAAAATTCTATTTCTTTTGATCATCCGTTCATAACAAGTAACGGCGTATCTGAATGAAAAATCATCTTACGAGCAATACTTGGATTGAATAATCGAGCGAATATATTTCTTTTGTATGAAGTCAATGCGATTATATCTATTTGATTATCTTTGATATATTGTTCAAGTCCTTTTAGTAGATTATCACTCATTACGACATCATAATGGATTTCAAGCCCTGGGTATTGCTTGTGAAAATATTCTTTTATGCCAACAAGTTTTATTTCATTCCACGTATCTTTTGATTCAGCAAGATGTATCAAAGATACTGAAAAATGAAATGACTTCCAACTATTGAAAAATGCATCAAAAGCTATTAAATCTCTTTGATCGAAATTAGTTATAAAAGCGATCTGTTTTACCTCACTGAATTGTTTGAATGGTGTATTCTCCGGAATAGCTAATACGGCTGTACGATTTCGGTCAATAACCTCAGCAGTTACACTGCCAATCAGATCTATATCTTTTTGATTTTTTCCTCGTGTCCCCATAATGATGAGTTTAGGACGTTGCTCTTTAGCGTATCTCAATATTTCTTCTTCTGGAATGCCTTCACGTAAAATACAGCTATATTTGACATCTGGAAATTCCCCCGATTCAACTTTATCTTTTATTTTATCAGATAAAGCTTTGAGATCAGAATGAACTTTGTGAATAATTGTTTTTACAGATTCTTCATCTCCAATTTGATAGTTGAATACATCTCCGTATGGCAATGACGATGCATATATAGGTGTAAAATATACATGCAACAAAATAATCTCTGCGTTCTCTGTTTTAGCTAGGTTGAAGGCAAATTCACATGCTTTCATCGAATAACTAGAGAAATCGACCGGAATTAAAATCTTATTTGATTTTTCTCCTTTTTTTGTTTCCTTCTCTCCTACTATACTTTCCGATAGCCAAGCAGAGCTTTCTGTGATTTTCAGTGCATGCGGTAGATCGCTTTCCTTAATTCGTAAGCGTACTCCAGAGGATACAACAGGCTGTATTTGGTTCACATTATGAATGTATGTCTCAATACCTTCATTTTCAAGTACATTTTTTAGAATCTGAGCTTTGGTATATGTCAGAATTGCTAGAGTTACTAATTTGTCTTCCATAATTGATACATTTTGAAGGTGAACAAATAAGAAATCCCAATTGTTTAACGCAATTGGGATTTCTGTTTGCTATATTTTAAACTTGCACAGATTCGGTAGCTGTTCTTTTTGCATACTCATATTCAATTCATCTAGAATCTTTAAAGCCCGATCGAGAACTGTTGTATCGTCTAACATAACAAGCCCACCATCTGGACCGGGCTCAAGATGTATTCCGACACTTTTTCCCTCCTTGAAATTATGGCCTCCGAAAAAGTTTCGCACAGTATCTACGTGTAAACCAAGTTCGTCTGCTATTCGATGCATGCTACCGCTGGGCAATGAATCTTTAATCTTACGAAGTTCATTAAATGTTATTGTTCTCATGTCTCATAAATTTAATGGTTAGTACTATGTGATTTTTTATCACGCTATAAACTTAAGCAAAAAAAAAGATAAAACAAATTATTTGCTTATCTTTTTTTTCAAAATTGATAAAATCTATTAATACCTTTTATATCACTTCAATAGCAGAAGCTGGGACCCATCCTACTTTTCCATCTTCTAAGTGAATTTCTTTCCATTCTTTCATAGAATTGTCTTTGACGTTTACCTTTCTTCCTTCATGAAGAATAAATAAACTAGTACCACTTTCACTTGGAGTACTTCGCACTGTGACACTCGGATTCATAACTATCGCTTCGTTACGGTTTACCAAATTTTCTTTTTGTTGTGAAGCAAAAAGATTAGAGCATACTGTGATTATTAAAAAGATAATCCCTGAAATGAAGCCTATCTTTTTCCACATAATCTGTTTTGAAAATATAAAGAAGTAGAGAGATACTATCAGTAGAATGAAAGAAACAATTCCCCATGTGGCCCATGCATCTACACTCATACAATTAATCAAAGACTTAGTCCATGAGATAAAAAAGACTTCAGGAGTAGGTTCTACTTTATCTATTGTTTTGGCACGTGCTACTTCGAGATTAGCACGGATGTCGCTATTTCCCGGTTGCAAAAGCAAGGCACGTTCGTAATTAAGAACCGCCTTTGCTATTTCACCTATTTTATAATAACTATTTCCGAGGTTATAATAAACTTCAGATGCTTCTCTATTCTTTAGTAATGCTTCGTATATTTGAATGGCAGCCGCATAATCTTCTTTTATATATGCGGAATCTATCAATGTCG
>OATX01001098.1_pt1 | contig 14018 bp, 10 predicted proteins | sample 1516741 | NCBI WGS metagenome assembly OATX01 (sample SAMEA2579984, study PRJEB22360) | human gut metagenome | biome: human gut; feature: human-associated habitat; material: faeces | place: Denmark | collected 2008/2010
CAAAAGGTGGTTTTCAATTTTAGGTCTGTCAAATTGCACAAAAGCGTACAATCTATTATCTACCGCAAAATATGTCTTACAATAACGTCTATCCCTGCAATCCACAGAAGAATTGCTCCCGCAATATATGCTTTTGTCTTATGCTCAAATCCAAGGTGATATCCGGTATAGATACCGGTCACAACAACCGCGATCGTAAGTCCTGCGATCATCAGGAGCATGACAAGAAGATTTGTTCCCAGAAAGCCAAATGCAATACCGGTCAGCAGGGTATAAATGCTGGTAACTGCCGCAATCGCCAGTAACTGTTTCCATCCAAGCTTCTGTTCACAGTGCTCTACAATGCGATCATTTTTTATGGCTTTTGCAACCAGCCGCACTCCCAGGCAGAAAAAGATGGCTGCTGCAATGACAAACCCGGTCACTTTTTCATTGTGCGTTATGGTGTTACGGTACAAAAGTCCTGACAGGTAGCTTCCGACGAACAGCGCTGCCATCTGCCATGCAGCAATCAGTGCACACAGTTTGACAAGCTGTTTTTTGTCGATCTTTGCTACCAGTGATCCCTGACACTCCATGGCTGCAAATATATCCAGCGATATGCCTGCTATGATCAGCAGATTCTCCAACGCATTCATCTTACTCCTCCTAAAAGCGGTTCTTTAGTCTTCTGCTTTTACCGCATCCGTTTTGATAATAAATTTAACACTTCCGTTCACGCCATCTGCAATGTCAGTATAAGTCTGGTAATCAGCACCGGCATCTAATACAGCCTGGATACGGTCAACAAGCGGCTCGATATCGCCATTGTAGGAATTGATGATCTCATCGATTCCATCCTCGCTGAACTCAGTGATTCCATCTGCAAGTTTATGTGCTCCGTCAGAAAGTTCTCCCACACCATCAATGATCGCATCCGTACCATCACTTAAAGTGCCTGCACCATCGTTTAATTTTTCATTATTAGAAACAAGTGTGGATGCCCCGCTTGCAAGCTGGTCTGTGCCGCTCTTTAACTGCTCAGCTCCTGTTGCAAGTGATCCGGCTTTCTCTTTCAACTGTCCGATACCACCGTCTAAAGTATTTAAACCGTCAGACAGATCAGACGCTCCTTTGTGCAGAGTCGTTGCTCCATCTGCCACCTGACCTGCTCCTGTTGCAAGATCACCTGCTCCTTTCTTTAAGGTTCCTGCTCCTGTTGCAAGGTCTCCGGCACCCTTCTTTAACTTGGTTGCTCCTGTTGCAAGATCACTTGCTCCTTTCTTTAAGGTTCCTGCTCCTGTTGCAAGATCACTTGCTCCCTGTGCCACCTGACCAGAACCACTAGTCAGATCATCCATTTTTCCAGCCATAGTACTGATTGCACCGGATGCCTGCGCTGCTCCATCTGCCACCTGTTTCGCACCAGCCTGAAGTGCTGTAAGCTGTGCCTGTGTTGTCGGATCAGAAATCTGACTAGCTGCTTCATCGATAGCTGAAACAGCTCCCTGAGCCTGACCGATTGCTGCGATCTTGTCTGACAGGCTTACCGCTACAGTCATTGCATCATTTACACTGTTGATTGAAACACCGCCAAGTGCCTGCCCCACCTGCGTAAAAATTGCTGTTGCAGTTGTAGGATCTGCATCGTACATGGCAATTCCGTTCATCAGATTTGACTGTGCGCTCTTTAAGGAATCGATCGTAGCCTGTGCATTTTCAATGGATGTACCATTTGCCTGTAAATTGGCATTGATCTGATCTTTTTTAGTCTGTAAAGTTGTTGCCATATCTCCCAATTTTCCAACTAATGTATCCACACCTGCACTGACTGCAGATGCTCCGCCTGCAAGCGTTGTTTCACCGCCGTTGACAGCAGTATTTAAATCTTTTACTCCTTTCGCAAGTGTCTGGACACCTGTATTCAGACTGGAAGCTCCGGCAGCCAAAGTATCTGCTCCAGTAGACAAATCAGAAGCTCCAGTAGATAACGTATCTGCTCCGGTAGAAAGATCATTCACTCCGGTGGAAAGTGTATTGGCTCCGGTGGAAAGATCACTTGCACCTTTGGACAATGTATTGGCTCCGGTAGATACATCCTTGGCACCTTTCTTTAAGGTTCCTGCTCCGTCTTTTAAGGAAGATGCTCCTTTTGCTGCACTTGCTGAACCATCTTTTAAGGTTCCCACACCACTGATCAGTGTTGGTACACTTCCTGCTAAGGTATCCACACCACTCTTTAATGTTCCGATTCCTGTGGATAAAGTAGAAGCTCCATCCGTATAATCTTTGATACCGTTCTTTAATGTTCCGACACCGTCTTTAAACTCACCCATCTTGGATTTTAAAGTATCTACACCGTCTGCGAGCTCACCGGAACCATCTTTTAACTGATCTGTTGCATCTGTTAAAGTATCTAACATATCATCAACTTCAGAAAGATCTGCATCTCCGTCTTTGCTGATAAAGTTTGTTGCATTCATCACAACTGTCATTGTGGTGCTTAATGAGAAATTCTCCACATCTGCAGTTACTTCCACGTAATCCGGGATCGATACATCTCCGTCAAAATCAGAATCATCCACATCTAAGCTCTCTTTTAATCCCGGAAGTGCATATCCGACTACAATATTATTTTTGCCATCGGAGATTACTTTACCATTGGTAACTTTTACATTAGAAAAGCTGTCATCTAATACCATTCCGCTGATCGCAGCAAATGGGACATAGATTTCTTCCTCTTTTCCGTCAATCTTTGTTTTTACCGTCTCATTGTTGGTGTAATCAAAACGGATCGTTACTTTTCCTGATTTTCCTGCAAGTTCTTCCGGCTTTACTTCCTTACCATCCAAAGAATAGGTAATTGTCTGGGATACCGGTGTCTCTTTTGTGGAGGTTCCCTGATAATAAATATCGTTGCCGTCTGCCTGCCAGGTCAGTTTGCTGCCATCCTGTTTGAATGTCTCATCACCTTTTACATTTTCGATGTCCTTTAAGTCTGAAGCATCTTCGATGGTATCTTTATTTCCATCATTGATCAGATGATCGGAAACGATCACTTTGCGCTCTTTTCCGGTACTGTCTGCAAGGACATATACGGTTTCTTCCTTGCCAATCTCTTTCTCGCTGAATTTGATACTGTCATCTAATGCATCTTTTAATTTGCTCTCAGCATCGGAATCTTTTGTATCTGATTTTTTGCTGTCTTTTTCGGTACTCTCTGTACTCTCAGTGCTCTCCTGTGCGGTCTTTGCTGCAAATACGTTTGCTGTGGAAACGCCTGTTCCAACCATTCCGACAACCAGCACACCTGCGATAATACGAATCACATATTTCTTTGTAAATTTTTTCTTTAATTCCGGTAATTTCATCTTTTTTTCCTCCTCTATTTTACTGAACTGATGAATCTTTTTTATAACGGAAACCTGCACTTGTTGCACAGATCAATTTATCAAATACCATAAACATTGCCGGCAGAATAAATGCTACGACGATCAGACTGATCAGGGCACCTCTTGCAAGAAGCATACATAAGGAACTGATCATATCGATACTGGAGTATAATCCAACACCAAATGTTGCTGCAAAGAAGCTTAATGCACTGACGATGACTGACTGTAAGGAACTGTCTAATGCGGTTCTTACCGCATCACGTTTTTCTGCTCCGTGGTTTCTTGCTCTCTTATATTTGTTTGTCATAAGAATTGCGTAGTCAACCGTTGCACCGAGCTGGATCGTTCCGATTACGATAGAAGCGATAAACGGAAGAACCGTTCCGGTATAATGCGGGATACCCATGTTGATGAAAATCGCAAACTCAATGACCATAACAAGGATGACCGGTAATGAAACTGACTTCAGTACAAATGCGATGATAATGAAGATCAGAATAATGGAAACCGCATTTACGGTATTAAAGTCTGTATTCGTGATGGTGATCAGATCCTCTGTACATGGAGCCTCACCGATTAACATTGCAGTGTCATCGTATTTTTTAATGATATCACGGATTGCATCACACTGTGCATTCACTTCATCCGATCCTGTCTTGTACTCGGATATTACATAGATCATCTGATATTTTCCGTTATCCAACATTTCCTTGATATCATCCGGGATCATATCCTTCGGTACAGTCGGTCCCATAACGGAATCAAGTCCCAATGCCAGTTTGACACCGTCCACATCAGAGATCTCATTTTCCAGGTTTCTTGCATCTTTGGAGTTTAGATCGCTGCTTGCAAGGATCACATGTGTCGCACCCATATCAAAATCATTTTCCAGTGCGTTTCCTGCTTTTACACTCTCTAAGTTATCCGGAAGTGTTCCCATCAGATCGTAATATACCTGATTGTGGTTCTGTCCGTAGAAGGCAGGTCCGATGATCACTAAGAATAAAATAATAAAGATCCAGTAATGTTTTGTCACAAATCCACCGATACGTCCAAGATCCGGTATGATGGCTTTATGTCTTGTCTTTTCGATCCATTTATCCATTGCAAGGATCATTGCAGGAAGGATCGTTACACATCCGATCACACCAAATACAACACCTTTTGCCATAACAACACCAAGGTCCATACCAAGTGTAAATGTCATGAAACACATTGCAAGGAATCCGGCGATCGTCGTGATGGAACTTCCGACTACGGAAGTTAACGTCTGTGAGATTGCATGGGACATCGCACGTTTCCTGTCATCCGGATAGCGTTCCTGATTCTCTAAGTAGCTGTGCCACAGGAAAATGGAGTAGTCCATCGTTACTGCGAGCTGTAACACTGCTGCAAGTGCCTGTGTGACAAAAGAAATCTCTCCGGCAATAAAGTTTGTTCCAAGGTTGTATACGATTGCCATACCGATACTCAGAAGGAAGATAAACGGTAAAAGGAATGAGTCCATCGTAAGTGCAAGCACCAGTGCGGATAATCCTGCTGCGATCACAACATACATGATGACCTCACTGTTACAGATCTTTTTGATATCGGTAACGACTGCGGACATACCGCTCAAAAGACACTGTTCATTGGTCAGTCCCCGTATCTCCTCGATGGCATCAAGTGTTTCATCTGCTGACATGGACGTGTCAAATGTAATGATCATAAGCTGGCTGCCTGTGTCTGCATTCTGCAGGGAATCTTTTAAATCATCCGGCAGCATATCCATCGGGATTGAGATATCAGCGAGTGCGCCATACCATAAAACATCTTTCACATGATCGATCTCTTTTAGCTTATCTTCTAACTGTGAAATCTCTTTTTCCTGCATGCCGTCTATGACCGCCACGGAAAAAGCACCTGTTCCAAACTCATCTAACAGGATATCCTGTCCTTTCATCGTCTCAATATCTCCCGGGAGATATGAGAGGATATCGTAATTGATTCGCGTATTCATGTAGATGATCCCGGTAGGTATCAATAACAGAAAACTCAGGATCAGAATCGGAATACGGAATTTCACTACCCATTTTCCAAACTTAGTCATCTTTTTCACTCTTTCTTTCTTTTTATTTTCCTGTGGCATACATTTCTCCCTGCCACAATTTCTTTTAGTGTAAAAAAAAAGACTGAATCTGAAAAGATTCAATCTAATTTCTCTGTAGTATCTTATTATACAAATTGCCCAAAATGTATATTAAAGTTAACATTTGATTCTGATTGTATATATGGAACAAAGGTTAAAGTTCCGCTAAAATATCTTCCATGGATCTCTTTATGATGTAATCATAGATCTCTGCTAACTCCCTCGCTGAGATCGTCATCCCGGACTGAATCCAGTTCATGACAATATAGCACATGGACTGTGCATAATACGCAGCAATACGTTCCGGTGTCAGCCAGACATACTTTGGTTTCTTCGTGGCTGCCGAACGTTCAAACACCCGCAGGAACACTTTCATAATACAGGATTGTGCAATGCTCTCAAACGAATTTTGTCCCTCCAGACGGCTCGCCTTCTGATAAAACTCCTTTTCTTTTTCAATGTTGGAAAACAAAAGTACCAGTGCCTCATTTACCATTCCGTTTTGTATCAGCGGCTCTGCCGGAGCGATCAGCTGTGTATCTATGATCCACTCCAAAAGTTCGTATTTGTCCTGAAAATGGTTATAAAATGTCGGCCGTATCACGCCTGCCTTATCTGTAATCTCTTTGATCGTAATCTTCTCGATCGGATGTTTTAATGCAAGCTCTTTAAAACTTTCTGCCAAAAGCGTATCTATCGCGCTCTTTCCCTGTCCAGTCATATCTCCCTCAAAGTTTTCTTACATAATCATTCTTCCAATGGTAATGCTAAGTCCTTCCGGATCATCCCGCAGATTGAGCATCCCGCCCGTCTCCACGATCCGTACCAGCGGTCTTAACGAAAAGTCCCTGAAATTCTTCGCCACAATACCATGCTGCCCGTTCGACAGCAATACTTCACATCCAATCGGATATACCGCCATTCTGCGTAAAAATATATTGACTAACTTCGGGTCAAATTCTGCTCCCGCCATCGCCATCATATATTCGATTGCATCCGCCGGCGAGAGCTGTTCTCTGCCGGGACGTTTTGAGATCATCGCATCATAACTGTCCGTGACTTTAATGATCCTCGCATATAACGGGATATCATCTCCGGATTTTCCGATCGGATAACCCTCACCGTTATACCATTCATGATGCATCATGACTCCGGCAGAAACAACGGCCGGAAAATGATAGGATGTCCTTAAATATTCAGCACCAAGTTTCGGATGACTCTTCCACGCTTCCCGTTCAGCCCCTTCAAGCGGCCATTTTCCGTTGGCAATTTCTTCCGGTAAAAACTTCTTTCCTATATCATGCAGCATTGCTGCAACTCCAAGATCGTATAATTTGCTTCGCTCCAATCCGTATCTTGCACCCACCATGATCGAAAGCACACCGACATTTACGGAATGGTAATAAATATATTCGTCATAGTTGCGGATATCCATCATATTAAACATTACATCGCCATTTTTCAAGATGTCTTCCACAACATTTTTCACAGTCATACGCAATTTTACTTCATCTACCGGCAATTCACTTTCATCCGTATCAAAATCAAACAGATCATGTATCAGCTTCAATGCATGACAGCGCACTTGCGGCGTGAGCACCTGCTGTATCTCAATCCCGCATGTAAATTCATCATCTATGTATATTCCAGGATATCCGAGAAACTCCAGGTTGGATATATATTCTGACGTCAGAAGCAGATGCTTTGCAAGAAGCAGTCTTCCCGCTCCATCATAAATATCCTGTCCAAGAGCCATTCCCGGCCTTAACCTGCTTGTCGGTATATAGCGCATGTACGTTTCCTTTCAAATTACAGTACCTTTATTTTATAACATTTATTCGTCAAATTCAACTGTCACAAAGTACCCTTTTGGAGTTTCTTTGACATCCACAACCTTTCCTTCCCCTGATTTGATCCGTTCACTTACCGCATAGTTAGCAGACATTGCATATGCTTTCCCAAGTGTATAATAATAGGAACCCGGAAGTTTTCCCTCTGTGATCGGCAAAACATCTCCAACTTCAAGTAATCCCGTACGCTCCATTTTAAACTCTTCGCGTCTCATTTTCTTTCCTCGTCTTTCTTCTGCAATGAATATATCAAAAGCACCATTGTCACATCAAAAGCATTATAGTATAATATTGCTACATTCTCAAGAAAAATCACTTCCGGAGGCTCCTTACCTTATGCCAGAACAAAAAGATATGATCTTAGAAAATTTTCTTTCGTCTGCAATCCGCACTTTAGATACCGATGAAATTTACAACATCCTGATGGATTCACTCATTTTACTGCTGCATCCACAGGGACTTTTACTGACCCAGAACTTAAACACCGGCCGTTCCTTCTGCACGGTGCGCAGATGGGGCGAGGTCTTTTTTGAAAAAGATTACTCTGTTCCTTCCGATGCATTTCTCGAGGAAATACTGCATCAGAAAGGTTTGCTTTTGGCAGGGCCGGATCTTTCTATAGACGATTCTCTGCTGACTCCCCGCCAGAGCCGCTGGCTTGCGCAGCAGAATATTCATGCGATCAAGGCGATCCGGTATCAGCAGGCTGTAATCGGTCTTTTATATATCGCTGATTCCTCGGACCGCATTTACACGGAAGATGAACTGACCTGTCTTGACCGCATCTGTTACTATGCAGCGTATCTTCTGCGCAATGCAAACCTGTATCACAATGCGTATCATTCTTCGATCACGGACAGTCTCACTTCCTTATATAACAGAAAACATGCCTTTGAATGTATCAAAGATGCCTGTTCGACGGATACCCCGATCAGTCTGATCCTGCTCGACATTGATGATTTCAAGCTCTACAATGAGCTTTACGGTGCCACGGAAGGAGATAATCTGATCACGCTCTGTGCACAGGCAATCCTTTCAAAGATCAGCCCGTCTGACCTCGCATTCCGTTATGGTACAGATGTTTTTATGATACTGACACAAGGGGATGATCCCACCAGTGCAGGTGCACTTGCTAATGAGATCATCCATAATATCATCAGTCTGCGGAGCAAAAACGATACCGTGTGGGACACAAGCATTACCTGTGGTATATCCACTTTTCCATCTATTTCTCCAGATGCGAAAACACTGCTCCATAATGCAGAACAGGCGATCTATTATGGTAAACTAGGGGGCAAAGGTCACCTTACCGTTTACCGGACCGGTCTTGAGACACGTTCCACCGATTCGAACTTAAGAACTGCATACGAACGTGTTGCGCCTACCATCTATGCACTGACCGCTGCGATCGATGCCAAGGACAGCTACACATTTATCCATTCCATGAATGTGTCGAAATATGCTGTGATCTTAGCCAGAGATCTTGGCATGAGTGAAAATGACATCGAACTTGTGCGTGATGCCGGTATGCTGCATGACATCGGAAAAATCAGTATTCCGGAACGCATTTTACAGAAAACCTCGCAGCTGACACCGGAAGAATATGAGATCATGAAGACACATGTTGAAAACTCCACAAAAATGATCCGTTATCTGCCGCATATGGATTATGTAATTCCTGCAGTACTTGGTCATCACGAACGGTATGATGGCACGGGATATCCGCGTGGTCTTGCCGGTGAGGATATTCCTTATATGGCAAGAATACTTACCATCGCCGATTGTTTTGATGCCATGACTGCCAGACGTCCATACAAAAAGCCGCTCTCTGTCTCCTATGCTGTCAGTGAACTGAAAAAAAACAGTGGAACACAGTTTGATCCGGAATTAGTCAACGTATTTATCCGGCTTATCAATGAAGGTAAAATTACAGTATAGCGCAGTCTGGGCAATCAGATGCAGCTTGCTCAAATATTCTATTATCACGAACCAAAAAAGTGTCCCTGAAAATCTTTTATCCAGATTTTCAGGGACACTTTTTATATCTGTTTCTCTTTCTTTCCGCTTAATCACTTAATCGATTTCTTTATAATCTACGTCGACTGCTTTCGCTTCCTGCTCCATATCTTTCACCGTCCGCACCGTCTTTGTCACAACCCACAGATCACTGATTCCATCATAGATCAGGGCTGCTCCTACAAACTGCATGGCAAGTTTGACCATGCCAAACGCATTGACAATGCAGAGCACGCCAAATGCAATACTGATAATGGCAATGATCAGCATAATCCACCATCTGTCATATCCGCCATTCTTTGATTCTAACGCCATTTTCACATCCTGCACACCGTGAACAGCAAGTATCACACCGATCACGATCGGTACCAGGCTCACGATACTGCTCGGTTTTAAGAAGATCCATACACCGACGATCAGCACGATCAGCCCAAGGATTCCGGTGAACATATAACCGTTTCTATTGGTAATATAGGAAAACAGTTCTATCCCTCCAAGAATGATAAGTCCTGCGGCAAGCACTTTACATACGATATTGATCGTCTCTCCCGGCCATACGATCAGAACCACGCCCAATGCGATGCATAAAACTGCTGACATTATTGCATCCGCCTTTACTCTCTTAAAAAAATCTTTCATACTCTGCCTCATTTCCCGCCACACATGTTCTTATATGTGGCGCATTTTAATTCACCTCATATATTGCCTTAATTTCCCCTATTAGAATAACATTTTTTTATTTTTTCGTAAACATACATTCTGTTTCAGTTGTCTATTTTTTGCTGTGGTGTTACAATGAGCGCAGTTCATTCATGAAAGGAGTTTTCTCTATGGGAAAAGAAGTAAAAACAAATGCCATGCGCATTTTAGACCGCAATAAAATACCTTATGAAATTATCAATTATGAGTGTGATGAATTTATAGACGGTCTACATACCGCAGAAAAGACCGGTGCTCCAGTAGAACAGTCGTTTAAAACGCTCGTTATGTCCGGCAAGGCTGCCGCCGGCGGGAACAGACAATATTATGTTTTTGTCGTACCGATTGCGGAAGAAGTTGATCTGAAAGCAGCAGCAAAATGTGTCGGTGAGAAATCACTCGAAATGCTTCATGTAAAAGATCTGACACCACTTACCGGATATGTGCGCGGCGGCTGCTCTCCGCTTGGCATGAAAAAGCAGTTCCCGACGGTAGTACATGAAAGTGCTGCATCCTTTGATAAGATTTATATCAGTGGCGGACGTGTCGGCACTTCCATTACGGTCAACCCGGATGCACTCTTAAAAGTGACTCGCGGACAGTACGCAGATATTATCCAGCATAACTAAAGACAATTCGGGTGTCAAAAGTTGTGAACCACCTTTTGACACCCGAACTTTATTATTTCCTTATAATTGTGCTATTTTTGTTCCTAACTTGTCATCTCTGCACCTTCGCCTCTGGCAAGATCCATGATCTTCTGAAGTTCAGCGCCTTCTACCGGTGCAACACCGTGATCGATATGTTTTCCATCCTCTAAAAATTCGCCCAGCATACGGACATCCTTTTCTTTGGACATTTCAATCGTATAGTAACCTGCTTTTCCGGTTTTTGGATTGATCGTCAGATAAATACGGTAGCAGAGTGGTGGAACTAACCCTTTTTCCGGGAGATCCACACGGACTAATGTCAGATCCTCTGCAATGTCAAGTGCCATAACGGAATAATCATTCTCGGTGTATGGATTTAACTTCGGCTCCTTGAACACGCCTGCAAAAATCTCATTGATAAAAGCCTCTTTTTCATCGCACAGTTTGTTCATGAACTCCTGTTTCTCGGTAAACAGACGCTTCGGTAATACGCCAAACTCAACCTGGCGTTTTACAAATACCTGGAACTGTGCCGGTGTCATCTTCACCTGTTTCATCTGCGCTGCACGTTTTGCTGCCTGCTCATCAGCCTCATGTAACTTCTGTACAAGCTCTGTCTTTAATACGAGGTTATCAGAAAACGGATTGATCACCATTCCTGCAAGTTTTAACTCCGGTTTTACAACGATATTATTACATGCCGGGAATGGCATATTAAGCATCGCCTGGCTCTTTGGCTCCTCCGGAATCTGCTCTTTTGACGTATATACAACCAAAAACTGCTCTTCATTACTATTCTTTAAAAAACATGGAATCGGGCGATCCGGTGCCTGCAACATCGCCGGTACAAACAGCTTTGTCGGACGGAGCAGATTAAGAACCGTGGTAAGACGTTCTTTGGTCCGGTCTGCGGCATATTCCTTAATAGCCTCCTCAAGTCTGTCGTTCGTGATTTCCATTGTCATTTTCTCTTCCATAATTTTCCAATATCCTTTCCTGCAAAAACCTGCCCAAAACTTACGGACATCTCATTATATCACACCCCCCGCAAAAAATGAATGTTTTTTTTAGCTCCAGCGCCCGCCGGATGATACAGCCTGCCCTGTTGCTTCTTTTCTATTTTCCCTATTTTCCTTTTCACCCAGACAGCTTCCGAATACTAACAGTTCATGTGCAAACAAAGGCATGGATGCAAGCACTAACAGTTTTACCCATTCAAGCAGTGTCAGTCTGCAGGTTCCAAACAGAACGACAAAATAAGGTACCTCCGTCACAAGCAGCTGCAGTCCCATCCCGATCACAAACGCAGCGATCATCAACCGGTTTTCCAGGTGATTCATCCGGAACAATGACGTTTCAACATCACGCATGCCGATCGCATGAAACAGCTGTGACATTCCAAGCACTGTAAATGCATAGGTCTGACAGCGGTTTAAAAGCTCCGTGTCCACAAGCAGTGTCCTTATCGCAGCCGGTGTGATCTGATTTCCCGCCCGGAGCAGAATCCCCACCGGGAGCTGCAAAAATGCCACCATACTGATCAATGCGATCAGCGCTCCATAAAAGCAGGTACAGTTTAATCCACCGCCCGCAAACAGGCTCTCATCTTTTCCACGCGGTGGTCTGTCCATATAGCTTTTATTTTCTTCCTCATCCACACCAAGTGCAAGCGCCGGAAGGGAATCTGTGATCAGGTTGATCCAGAGAATGTGGCTTGATTTTAACGGTGCCGCAAAACCGCACGCCACAGACACAAGCATTGTTATGATCTCCCCAAAATTAGAGGAGAGCAGAAATATCACGGATTTACGGATATTTTCATAAATGCATCTTCCCTGCGCGATGGCCTTTGCGATCGTTGCAAAATTATCATCCGTCAGCACGATATCCGCCGCATTTTTTGCCACATCCGTTCCCGCCTTTCCCATGGCGATCCCGACATCCGCTGCTTTTAGGGACGGCGCATCATTGACGCCATCTCCCGTCATCGCAGTAATCTCTCCGTTTTTCTTGCATGCCGCCACGATACGCACTTTGTGCTCCGGTGAGACATGTGCAAATACACGCACCTTTTTTATCTTCTCCGCGAGCATTTCATCCGTCATTTCCATTAATTCCTCCCCGGAAATGCATTCGTTTTCTTCCGACGCAATGTGCAGTTCTTTCGCAATCGCAAACGCCGTGTCGATCCGATCCCCCGTGATCATGACCGTCTTTACACCCGCACGGTAAAATTCCTGCACAGCATCCTCTGCCTCCGGGCGTATGGGATCTGCCATTCCGACAAACCCGATAAACGTTAACCCGTTTTCCTTTAAACCGGAGGCCGGATTTCTCATTCCAAGTGCCAGTACCCGGAGTGCCACCCCGGTAAACGCATGGATCACCTGATCGATCTCTCTGCGTTTCTCCGGCGTCATTGGAATCCGCCCGCCACCTTCCAGCAGAAATGCAGAGCGCTCTAAAATTTCATCCGGTGAGCCTTTGGTATAAGAAACATTTTCTTTTTCCCCACGATGCAGAGTTGTCATCATTTTCCGTTCAGAGTCAAATGCGATCTCCTGCGTTCTCGGAAAACTTTCTTCTAAACGCTCTCTTTGTATCTCAAACCCTGCCGCCATATCGAGCAACGCAAGTTCTGTCGGATCGCCGATCCGCTCTCCACGGATGGACGCATCGTTACAAAGTGCATATCCCTCCAGAAAATACCGGTCTTTTCTGCGGTTTAACCGCTTTGGCTCACAGATTTTCCCATCCGTATAACATTTCGTCACCGTCATACGGTTCTGCGTCAGCGTTCCCGTCTTATCCGAACATACCACACTCACACAGCCTAAGGTTTCCACACTCGGCAGTCTTTTCACAATCGTATTGACCTTTACCATGCGTGATACCGAAAGTGCCAGTACCATCGTAACGATCGCCGGCAGTCCTTCCGGGACTGCTGCGACCGCCAGTGATATCGCGGTGATCAGCATTTCTGCGACATTGCGTCTCTGCAAAACCGCCATCACAAACAGCAGGATACACAAAAAAACGGAAACTGTACCAAGAATTTTCCCAAGATCCGCAAGTCTTTTCTGCAGCGGTGTCAGTTCCGTTTTTGTCCCGGAAAGCAATTTTGCGATACCGCCTATTTTCGTATCCATCCCTATTGCAGTGACGATCCCCTCCCCACGGCCGTATGTGACATTTGTGGTCATATATGCCTCGTTCTGATCGGTCGTATTTTTTGAGACCGGGACAGATTCTCCCGTCAGCGCCGACTCCTCGATTTTTAAATTAACCGCTGATATGATCCGGA
>OATX01001101.1_pt1 | contig 13977 bp, 8 predicted proteins | sample 1516741 | NCBI WGS metagenome assembly OATX01 (sample SAMEA2579984, study PRJEB22360) | human gut metagenome | biome: human gut; feature: human-associated habitat; material: faeces | place: Denmark | collected 2008/2010
CTGCCTGGCACACGACTTGGGGAATCCTCCCTTCGGTCACTCCGGAGAACGAGCCATCTCCACTTTCTTCTCCGAAGGAAAAGGTATGCCTCTAAAAGGACAACTGTCCGCAGAGCAGTGGGAGGACCTGATACACTTCGAAGGAAATGCCAATGCTTTCAGATTGCTTACCCATCAGTTTGAAGGAAGACGCAAAGGAGGATTCGTATTAACCTATTCCACCCTGGCCAGCATCGTAAAATACCCCTTTTCATCGAGTTTAGCTGGTAAGAAATCAAAGTTCGGCTTCTTCACCACGGAGGAAGATAGTTTCCACCGGATAGCTGAAGAACTGGGTATGAAAAAGCTGAATGAAACCCCACTGAAATATGCCCGTCATCCGTTGGTTTACCTGGTAGAGGCGGCAGATGACATTTGCTATCAGATGATGGATATTGAAGATGCCCACAAGCTGAAGATACTTACCACACAGGAAACACAAGATTTACTTCTTTCCTATTTTCCTGAAGAACGTAAAATGCATATGCTCAAAACACTGAAGCTTGTCAGCGATGTCAATGAGCAGATTGCCTATCTGCGTTCCTGCGTCATAGGACTGCTCATCCAAGAATGTACCCAGGCCTTTCTGAATAATGAGGAAAAGATATTAAAGGGGGAATTTGAAGGAAGCCTCATCAAGCATATTTCCGAATTGCCAGCCGGTGCTTATAAGCACAGTGCAGATATTTCGTTAAAGAAAATCTATCGCTCGCGTGATGGACTGGACATCGAACTTGCCGGTTTCCGCATCATCAGTACTTTGCTCGATCTGATGATCGATGCCGTCTGCTCACCGGAAAAAGCTTATTCACAGTTGCTCATCAACCGGGTATCCGGCCAATACAATATAAAAGCGCCCGTACTCTACGAAAGAATACAGGCGGTATTGGATTATATCTCCGGCATGACAGACGTTTATGCACTTGATCTCTATAGAAAGATCAACGGAAACAGTTTGCCGGCAGTATAAGTTGTGCTTCAGGCACAATTATCATCTACTCGGAAAGAACACTTTATTAGCTCCGGAGGTAAGTTTGCAAGCCTCCGGCTCATTCTCGATGAATGACTGGATATGGCGAATACGCTTTTCCGCCAGAATCTCATCCACAGCAATCAGAATTCCCGTTTCTTCCACATCGCCAAAACCATAGTTAATGGCAGTACCGAACATACGCATCGTCGGACTCAAACTCATATAAGCATTTACCAACGGCGGAATATTATAGCCTAACTTACGTATCTCGCAATTCAGTATCTTATAGTCCTCCTTAAATGTCTTCTTACAAAACAAAGCAGCCAAATCGGCCTCTTTAGCTTCCATTTCAAGCGGTTTCATCGGAGTAATCAGATTATCTTTATCCTCAAAGTGCTTCTTCAAGAAATAAAGAATCATGTCGCGTCCCTGACGATGATAGCTCGGATACATAGTCACTTTACCGAAAAAATACTTCACATTCGGCATAACTACCGTTAACGCACCCAAACCATCCCATAGGTTATCCAGCGCAAACAAGCCTTTGCTACCGGCACGGGTGGACTGATACTCTACCGTAACAAATGAACGTCCTAACTCAATTGTAGTGGGAAGGTACTCTTTCAGGAACTTTTCAGAGAAATTGAACATGTGGGCTGTAGCCAGAATAGGGGCACCCTGTTCATCGAACCGAACGTCCGTACCAAGGATATAACGATAACCACCTAATATTTCTTCTGCTTCAGGGTTCCAGACAATCAGCTGTTTGTAGGGATTATCCATGATATCGTATTCATCGATATCCAGCGGTTGTCCTGTACCTCCACCTGCTGCACGGAAAGCAATCTCGCGTAAACGCCCGATTTCTTTCATAATATTCGGAGAATCCTGAGCTGTAATGATATAAATCTGATTATGGCTCTTATTCGTCATACGCAGACGCTTCTCTTCGGTCAGTTCCGCCTTCAGAAGTTCCTTACTAATAGGTTCAATAATCTCTTCCATATTTTTTTGTTAGTAGTTCTCTTATTAAAACTAAGTTCTATAATTTATAAACGATATCTTTTACGTAAGCCGCCCACTCGGCAGGAGTTTTTGATTTATCAAAAGTCTGCCAGGAAATAGGTTTCCCGATGGTAACAGTAAACGTTTTATGACGGTTCTTCAACATCTCGTCGGCAAGGTAGAGCATGGCTATGTTAATTTTGATGCCCAAAAATTTGCAGACGTTAGCCAAATTATAAAAAAAGTTCGAATTCCGGCCTTCAAAATGAATGGGGACAACGTCGCGTTGTGCCTGCACACTCTTTACGATAAAGGTCTTCTTCCAATCCAGATCACGGATCACTCCATTCTGACGTCGGGAGCACAATCCGGCAGGGAACATAATCAACTGATCATTCGATGCAAAGCCCGCTTCCACCATTCTCGGAAAATCTTTTGCCTGTTTTCCTGTCTTATTAATAGGTATACAAAGAGGAGCTAATCCTTGCAGATTCATCAGCAGGTCATTCACCATATACTTCACCTTACCTTTATAGAAACTACCCAACACATATCCCAAAGCCACACCATCCTGGCCTCCCAACGGATGATTAGAGACAAAGGTATACAATCCTTCAGTCGGTAGATTCTCTTCTCCCTTCACTACAATATTGGCATCCAGAAATTCCAGGCAGGCTTTTAAGAAGTCTACACCTACCTTATCCTTCGACTCGCGCAGGAAAACATTCAGTTCTTCCTGATGAACGATTCTTTTCAGATAAGAAACCACGAATTTGGGGATATACTTATAGTACTTCGGAGCCTTTTCCCGGAGCACTTTATCAATATCAATCAAAAATAAAGAGTCGTCAGCCATTCTTTTTAAGATGAAATGATTGCGCAAAATTAACTCATCTTTTTAATTATACGCAATAAAATTGGTGAAAACTGCACCCAAAAACAAACAAAAGGCACCCAAAAACTATCAATTGATAGTTTTTGCCCTAAAGATTGCTCAAAATGCGTCCGTCAGAGTTAGGGAACTTTCGTAAAATTGCAACATCAAAAGTCAAACAAACGAATAATTATAATAAAAAAGGAGAACGATATAACAGTATTACATTTCAAAAGGATTTGCTCGGAGTACAAGACGATTTATTACGTTTTGCATATAAACTAACCTCCGACCGTGAAGAAGCTAACGACTTACTCCAGGAAACCTCTCTAAAGGCATTAGATAATGAAGATAAATACATGCCCGACACTAACTTCAAAGGATGGATGTACACCATCATGCGCAATATCTTTATAAACAACTATCGGAAGCTGGTTCGCGACCAGACCTTCGTAGATCAGACTGATAATCTTTATCACCTCAATCTGCCTCAGGAGTCCGGATTCCAAAGTACCGAAAGCGCCTATGACTTGAAAGAAATGCACCGTGTTGTAAATGCACTGCCACGCGAATATAAGATTCCATTTTCTATGCATGTATCCGGTTTCAAATACCGCGAAATTGCAGAAAAGCTGGGATTACCCTTAGGAACAGTAAAGAGCCGTATATTCTTTACACGCCAGAAGTTGCAACAGGAACTGAAAGACTTCAGATAATCTGTGTTGCAGGATAAAAACAGTTATTACCCTATACAACCTAAACCGATAACGTTCAGATATGAAAAAGTGTTCATGAAGAGGTCAGAGACTACTTGCATGAGCACTTTCCGACCACCCGAAAACTATCAAAACACCACCTGAAAACTATCAATTGATAGTTTTCCCCCCAAATATTGCCTGAAATCCGTCTATCAGAATAAGATAACTTTCGTAAAATTGCAAAGTCAAAAGGCAAAACAATAACTATTGAAAAGGAGAAATGATTATGAACAACAGTATTACATTCCAGAAAGAATTGATCGGGGTACAAGACGATTTATTACGCTTCGCATACAAATTAACCTCAGACCACGAAGAAGCAAATGACCTACTCCAGGAAACCTCTCTAAAGGCGTTAGATAACGAAGATAAATATGCACCTGATACTAATTTCAAAGGATGGATGTATACCATCATGCGCAATATCTTTATCAACAACTACCGCAAGGTGGTTCGCGACCAGACTTTCGTAGATCAGACAGAAAATCTCTATCATCTCAACTTACCGCAGGAATCCGGTTTTGAATGCACGGAAAGCGCATACGACTTGAAAGAGATGCATCGTATAGTAAATGCATTACCCCGTGAATATAAAATTCCATTCTCCATGCATGTATCCGGTTTCAAATACCGCGAAATTGCAGAGAAACTGGGATTACCACTCGGAACAGTGAAAAGCCGTATCTTCTTCACCCGACAGAAGTTACAACAAGAACTGAAGGATTTTGTTTAGGAGATTTAAAAAAAATCTGCAAAACCGATATATAGTATAAATTTTTAGTTGTGTTAGAGAGAATAGGGGCAGATTTGGAATTACTTCCAGTCTGCCCTTTTCATTCTCTAAAATTAATCCGGACGAATTTCACAACCCACACGAATCATCTATTGTTAACTTTATATTTTCTCATTTAAATTCAGATTTCCCTCTACAATATCTAAATCCTGCTGATATCCATGCAATTCCTTTCTTAATCTATCGGCATGTTCCTTATATGCTGTATCACTATAGACATTTTTCATTTCATGAGGATCAGTCAGCAAGTCATATAATTCAAAGTATTCGATATCCGCTCCCTCATCTTTACCTTTTCCTTCACCATAAAAATGAATCAGTTTATAACGGCCGTCAAAAACGCCATCATGGCGACGAACCATGTGAATAGCAGGATAATCATAATAATGATAGTAGAGATTCTCACGCCATTCCTGCGGTTTATCTCCGGAGAATAAAGGTACTAAAGATCTTCCGTCCATCTTTACCGGTGATTCAACCCCTGCCAAAGCCAAATAAGTAGGTGCATAATCTATGTTCTGAACCAACTCATTACATACTGAACCAGCTTTTATCATTTTAGGATACATAATCAAAAGAGGCGTTCTGAATGACTCCTCATACATAAAGCGTTTATCAAACCAACCATGCTCTCCCATATAGAAACCTTGATCAGAAGTATATACGATAATTGTATTGTCCATCAATTTATTCTCTTCCAGATAGTCCAATAAACGTCCGATCTGATCATCTACAGATTTTATAGTACGCATATAATCCTTTATGTAACGCTGATATTTCCACTTAGCTAATTCTTTTGCAGAAAGATTCGCTTCCAACATCGCTTTATTACGGGGGCCATATGCTGCATCCCATGCCTGTAATTGTTTAGGGGTCATACGAGCACGCGCTTTCTCCCAATCAGCTTTTGACCATTCCAGATGGGGAGGTAAATTATCATTTAATTCATTAACCTTCAAATCATACCCCATAGTCATATCATGCATGATGGACATTTGCTGTGATTTAGCCGCCGGTCCTCTGCTAGTGTAATCATCAAAAAAGTTATCCGGATAAGGAAATTCTGCATCTTCATACAAATCATAATATTTAGATTCTGGCATAAAGTTACGATGTGGCGCCTTATGATGAACCAATAAACAGAAAGGCTTCTTCTTATCCCTTTTGTCTAACCAATTTATAGCATAATCTGTAGTTAATGTCGTTGCATAACCTTCTTCTCTCACATATTCCCCATTAGTTTCTTTTGTCGCAAATTCCGGATTGTAATAATCCCCCTGATTCTTCAGAATTTTATAATAATCAAAGCCTTTGGGCTCTACTTGCAAATGCCATTTTCCCACAATAGCCGTTTGATACCCAGCTTGCTGCAATAGTTCCGGAAAGACTGTGTTATCTGGTTTGAATCCATTCGTTAATATCTCCTGACCATGCTTATGACTATACAACCCTGTCAAGAGCGTAGCCCGACTTGGAGCAGAAATAGAGTTTTCCACATAAGCACGCTGAAAAATCATTCCTTTTTGTGCGATTCGATCGATATTGGGAGTTGGTGCTATCTTTGAGATAGCACCTCCATAAGCACTGAGAGCCTGAAAGGCATGGTCATCTGTCATTATATGAATAATGTTAGGTCGTTCACTCTGAACCACCTTTTCATTACCTGTGCAGGAAGCAAAGAGTGCACACAGCATACTCCCTGTTACAACTGATAAGTTATTTAAGCTACTGTTCTTCATCTTTTATATTTCTTATTTATATGCCTCATTTTGTTCTATTACACCCTTGGAATCAATCACCATTTGCGGATCTATCGGAAATACGGCACGTCGTGGGTCTTCGTTATACTTGGATAAACTATATGCAGACAAACCTCTTTTCCCATACTCTACAAATTTGCCCATACGCACCAAATCCATGTGGCGAACACCTTCCCCATACAATTCATGTCCTCTTTCCTCTAAGATAGCTTCCCGGAAAGCTTCCGGAGAAGCGACTTTTTCCCCTCCGTTTATTTCTTCAATATTAGACAAACCTGCCCTGCTTCTTATTAAATTAACAAGATGTATAGCCAGATCTGTTACCCCTTCCGTCTCATTTATAGCTTCAGCATATCCTAAAATTGCTTCGGCATATCTGAATACCGGAATATCATTTTTAGCAAAATTTCCCTGCGTGGTAGGATCTTGATCATATTTAAAGGGCAAAGCTCCATTTTCCAGATTCTTATCTCCTCGTTTGACCTTTTTCCCCTTATTATTTACATACTCGGCAACAATCGTATTCAACCGTTTGTCCCCTTTTTCATACGTATCATAAAAAGCCCATCTCATTCTATGGGAATTACTACCCTTTGCAGCAGTAGAAATATGGGGATAATCTCCTGGCATTGCAGCACAATACCATTGATTAGGACTATAGTCTTTAGTACCATCACACGGAATAGCAAGGATTAACTCACTGTTTCTTTGATTATCAATACTAAATATTTTAGAATAGTCTTTCATCAGTTCATAAGTAGAACCACCTCCTTCTTTTCCCATCTCATAGACAGACTTTGCTACCGCTTTAGCCTTCACAAAATCTTTCTGCATCAGATGTACCCTTAAAAGTATCCTAGCAGCAGCCCCTTTAGTCAAACGTCCCCAAGTGTCTTGTGTTTCCGGCAAAAAAGGAATGGCTTCAGTCAAATTCTCTTCTAGATATGCCAGAAAATCTTCAGAAGAAGGACGCGCTATCCATTCTCCTTCCAGAGGATGTTCATCCCAATATAATAATTGTTCGTCCGAAGGATAAGGAAGAGGACCAAACATATCATACAAAATCATACCTGCCCAACCAATAATAGCTTTTGCTTCAGCAGCATACTTTTCTTTATTATTTACTGTAGTCTGCATAATTCTCAATGCTGCCATTCTGGCTTTAGATATATAAGTAAGCCTGGGCAGGAATTTCTGATAGAGAGGGGTTACAAGATTGGCACTTGCAACTAAATCCCAATCATGGGTGTTACATACTATTGAAGGAGCTGTTACATTTGTTTTTTCAGAAGTCAATATGTCCGTAGTATTTTCTGTCAAGGCAAAATATCCTCCATCCAGTGTAGCATAAAATCCTGCAACGCTTACATCCCCTTGAGAAGATCCAAACGGTTTATACAAAGAATAAACATAAAGCCTTAAATCATCTTCGTTCTTCAAAAAATCTTCCATAGAAACCCTTGTTGAATCTTCACGTACCAAATCAAGACAGGAAGAGTTCAACATCCCACACAAAAGGATCAAACATAAGTTATATATATTTTTTTTCATATTCATATCAAATTAAAAGGTAATATCTATTCCAAAAGTATAGGTACGAGAATTAGGATAAGCTGCTTGAGAATCAGTTTCAGGATCTGAACCGGAATAAGGAGTTATCACAAATAAGTTGCGTGCAGCAGCATATACTCTCAATGAAGAAAAATATTTATTTGATTTCTTTGTTTTGAATGTATAGCCTAATGAAACATTGTCGCAACGCAAAAACCAGGCCTTTTCAAGATAATATCCATTTCTCTGCGCTGCCGTACTTTCTACATGTGCAAAAATAGAAGGTATCGAAGAATTCAGATTGTCGTATGACCAGCGGTTAGCCAAAGACTTAAGTGTATTTTCTCCATACAAAGCTACATTCTGTAAGTTTCCGGCAAACATAGTGTAAGTAGAATTATTCTGCCAATTATTGAACATTCCATAGAAATAGACATTCACGTCAAATTTTCCAAATTCAAAAGAGTTATTCAAACTAAATGGAATAGGAGTACTATTACCTTTATAGATCATATCCGCTTCATCAATCATTCCATCCGGCGAGCCACTATAGGCCGGTTTTCCATTCACCATCACAATATTACCACTATCGTCACGGAGATATCCATTCAAATCCTTAAACTTCAAGGCACCGGCATTGGGATTTCCAGCAGGTATCATGCCATCTACAACATACTGCCACATATCATTCACATCTTGACGTTGAGTTTCATTGATACCTAAAACATAATTAGCATCACGCTTTACGTAATAGTTTCGATAATAAGATAATACAAAATTGGTATTCCACTTAAAATTCCTATTATGTATATTCGTACTGTTAATTCCTATCTCAAAGCCATGATTTCCATCTACCTGAGAAAGGTTATAATCTATTTCCATAATTTCTTGATTAATCGGTAGTTGCCTTTTCCCTATCTTATTTTTGATACGAGAACTAAAGAAGTCAACAGTTCCACTTATACGACTATTGAAAATGCCCCAATCAATTCCCATATTAAAACTTGTTTTTGTTTCCCATGTCAAATCAGGGTTTGCCAAAGCCCCTAACCCCAAGCCAGCAGTAGGTATATTATTAAATGCATAATAATAAGTCGTAAAATAAGTATCCGTCCCTGTCAATTTACCGTCATCACCCACTTGTCCCCAACCGACTCTTAGCTTCAGATCATTCAGCCAGTCTATCTTATTCTTTATAAACTTCTCTTCTGCTATTTTCCACGCAGCAGACACTCCAGTAAATACTCCCCATTGTTTATTTGCCGCAAAATTAGAAGAGCCATCCACACGAATATTTGCAGTAAGCAAGTAGCGATTGCCATAGCTATAGTTAATACGTCCGATATATGAAGCACGCTCACCTATCTTTTTATATGAGGTTACATCCGGATGTGCACGAGAACCGGATCCCATATTATCCCAACCAAAATTATCTGAAGGAAATCCGGAATTGATCATAGTCGTACCATTTTGTCCTTGGTGCTCAAATTCAAATGCCCCCATAACACCCCAATTATGCTTATCCAGACTTAATTTATAGTCTGCCATCAAATTCAACAAATAGCTTTCACCCCTGTTTTGTCCGATATATGCATACATGGATTCCTGATTTCCAATACTTATAGTAGAAGGCAAATAAGATTTTCGTTCATTAATTCGTATATCAGTACCCACGGTACCTTTAATCATCAAGCCTTTTACCGGAGTCAGTTCTACATTTGCAGTAGCCAATATATTTTCCCGTTGACTTTTATCCTGCGCATCTAAAAACGATACAGGATTGGGGCGCCCGAAACGATCATCCGGGTTCAAAGTATAATTTCCATTTTCATCCCAAATAGGCAACGTCGGATTGAATTCCATTGCACTTGAAAGCATACCAGCAAACTGTGAACCTCCAGAGCGTCCGGATTCTCCATAAACATTATCAATATTATTCCGACTATATGAAACATTTACGCCTCCTTTCAGCCAATTATTAAACTTCTGATCCAGATTCAATCTAGTGGTAAAACGATTAAAAGAGTTATTCTTAACAACCCCGTCATTACTCAGGTTACTAACAGAAAACAAGTATTTAGTTTTACCGGAACCACCTTTGATGTTTAGGGACTCATTATGAATTAATCCTGTTCTCGTTACCTCATCCAGCCAGTTTGTTCCTCCACGGAATTTGCTGATTTCCTCTTCTGTATATGGATAAAGGATAGAAGTATTCATTGAATCCTCCCATTCTCTTGTCCCATATGGATACACATTATTATTATTCATCCATATTTCCCGGGTTATTTTATTTCTTTCACGCATAAAATCCTGCCCACTGAGCATGTCTTCAAAGCCATATAGTTTCTGCATAGATACAGAGGCTGAGAACTTTACATCCACTTTGCCTTCACTGCCACGCTTAGTTGTAATCAGTACAACTCCATTAGCCGCACGAGATCCATAAATAGAAGTAGCACTGGCATCTTTCAATATATCAATAGATTCTATATCATCCGGATTCAAATTGATAAAGTTGTTATCCATAGGTACTGAACCCAATTTATTTCCGGTTTCTTTCACATTCTCCGAAATATACTGGTCATCTACCGGAGAAATAGGATAACCGTCAATTACAATCAAAGGGGCGTTTCCACCACGAATACTGAAATCGATAGCACCACCGGGAGCTGCACTATTAGCTTTCACTATAAGCCCTGGCGTTCTTCCTGTAAGCATATTCCCCACTGAAGCTGTAGAAGCTTTAGGAAGCTCATCCGTTTTCACAACTGAAATAGAACTGGTAACATCTCCTCTCTTCACAGTACCATAACCAATTACCACCACTTCATCAAGCATCTCTTGATCAGGCATCAACTTAACATTAATCTGACGTTGATTTCCAACCAATATCTCCTGAGATTTATACCCAATAAATGAATAAACGAAAATAGCTTTTTCATTAGTAGAAACAGATACAGAATATTTCCCATCCAAATCAGTCACAGTGCCATTAGTAGTTCCCTTAACCACTACGTTGACACCCACCATAGGTTCACCTAACTCATCGACAACAACTCCGGTTATTGACACTTTACCAACCTGAGCAACAGATCCGCCTATATTCATAAGCACAAAAAGCGCGAATAGCAACCACTTTAAGGTATTAATATGGTTACCGTGCAAAAAGTGTTTCTTCATAATTTTTTAAGATTAATGTTTTCTCAATTCTATAATTTGTGTACTTTTTCTCTTTAAAGATATTTTATCAAGCTGTCCGTAAGCTTCTCCCGTTTCAACATTCAATCCAGAATGATAGGAACTTAACATCTCATTAAACCGTTGAGTATCCAAGACCTTATCTGCATCATTTGCATTGACTGCCACCATTACACAAGCAGAATCATCATATCTGAAATAGACATAGATTCCATCTTGCGGTTTAAAATGTTTCAATTTCCCATACTGAACAACCGGAGTCCGTTTACGCCAGGTCAAAAGCATACGCACATAATCATAAACAGCACTCTCATCAGCAGTGCGTCCTTCTCTGACAAACACACTTCGAGGATCCCCCCCCCCAACCGCCGTTCATTTCTTTGCGATTTGCATTTGACTTATAAATACCTTCAATATCACTATTCATTCCGATTTCCGTACCGTAATAAAGTTGCGGAATACCCCGCGTTGTCAGCAAGAATCCCATAGCCGATTTATATAAGTCGAGATCCTTACCTATTGAAGTCGCAAATCTTTCCGTATCATGATTGTCGGCAAATATCAATACATTATCAGGATGAGCATATAAATAATCCTGTGCGAGAGAGGCATAAAGCTTATTCAAATGCCTTCCTCTATTCGGGTTATGCGCAGCAAAAGCATCCTGCATTGCATCCATTAAAGGAAAGTCCATTACACAAGGTAAATAAGAATTGTATCCATCATAATTTCTGGCATCTTTTTGCCAATATGCAACAGAAGACACTTGCGGTTGCCATACTTCACCTACAATATTCAAATAGGGGTATTCATCCATAATGGCTTTTGTCCACTTTGCAATCTGTTCACGTTCACAATAAGGATAGGTATCAACTCTCAATCCATCTAAGCCGGCATATTCAATCCACCAAATAGTATTCTGAACCAAATAACGTAGCACTTTCTCATTATTTTGATTCAGATCTGGCATCAATGGAGAGAACCAGCCATCTTTATTCAACAGAAAATCTTTCTCCGAAACATAAGGATCATTCCAGGCAGAAATAGCCAATGCCCTACCCGGGGTTTTCGGTGCCGGATGAATCCAATCTTTCAAAGGAAGATTCTGAATCCATGGGTGGGAAATGCTACAATGATTCGGAACCACATCCATCACCAATTTTAATCCTCGTTTATGACATTCATCTGCAAACTGCTTATATAATAGATTATTACCATAACGGGGATCTATATTATAGAAGTCCGTACAAGCATAACCATGGTATGTATTTTTCACATGATTAGATTCCCACAAAGGTGTTGGCCAAATCGTGGTGACTCCCAATGTCTGTAGATAATCCAGTTTCGATATCATTCCTGCGATATCTCCTCCATGTCTCCCATTCGAATTATTCCGGTCTGTACCTTCCAGCGTATTTGCAGTGGTGTCATTAGAAATATCCCCGTTTGCAAAACGATCCGGCATAATCAGATAAAAAACATCCGATTGATCAAATCCTTTCCTGATGGCAGAGTTTTCACTCCTCTCTTTCAACTCATAAGATATCTTTTGAAAGAATTTCCCCTTCTTAAATGAAAGTTTGATTTTACCGGCTTTTTGATCTTTACCAATATCCAATGTCACAAATAGATAGTCAGGACTATCTGCATTCTCTACAGCTACCACTTCTACATCTTCTGCTTCAATAGTCACAGAAGTACCATCCAAATCCTTACCGTAGACAAGTAACTCCAACTTACTATCTTTCATCCCTGTCCACCAATTGCCCGGTTCTATCTTTTCGATATCGGTCGGAAAAGCTAAAGAAGCTGTACACAATACCGCAAAGAAGATCAATACAAGTTTTTTTCTCATACCGCTTGCATTTTATTTATTTCTTTATTTTTGAAGCACTTACCGGAATTGTAGAATGCCACTCATTCCAAGCTTTCATCATTTTTTCCTTAATATGGGGATATTCAGCCGATACATCTTTCGTTTCACCAATATCTTCACGCAAATTATATAATTCCGTTTTATCAGACTCCTTATACAATTTCCAGACACCCATTCTGGCCGCTCCAAAGTTATTTCTGCACCAAAAAAGCATATCGTGAGGTTGCTGCTTAGTCTCTTCACGCAGATAACGCACTAAACTTACACCATCCAGAGTAGTCCCTTCCGGGATTTCAGATCCGGTCATTTCACAAATTGTAGGATAAAAATCTAAAGTAGAAATCATATCCCTGAATACTTTACCTTCTCTAAGTAAAGGTTTATAAGCAATGATCATAGGAGTCCTGATACCACCCTCGTACAAATCGACTTTATGTCCGCGCAAAGTTTTCATCTGACCGAAAACATACTCAAAAGAGGGATCATACCCTTCCCATGTTTTAAGTTCTGGTCCTCCCTTCGCCGGCCCATTATCGCTAACGAACACTATTATAGTATTATCAATCAATTTCCGGTTTTCAAGATAGTTCAGAAGAATCCCAATATTCTCATCGGCACATGCAATAAGAGAAGCTTGTACACGCATATACTCATCTTTAATATTGCTCAACCTATCATAGTACTTTTTCTCTGCTTGCCAAGGATTATGAACCGCATTATATCCCAGATACAGAAAGAAAGGAGTTGCATTAGATTGCTTGTTCATAAATTGTATGGCATGACTGGTCAGTTTATCCGTCATATACTCATTCTCATAGGTTGATTCTTTCACTGCCAGAATTGGTAAACGAGGTCCATCATACACTCCAGTCGAATCCGGGAAATAGTTACTGCTAATATCAATACGATCATAAACCTCATCAAAAACTACGTTTGCATCGCGGCAAACATGCCACTTACCGACTAATGCGGTTCTATATCCCGCCTCTCTCATTGTTTCTGGAAGTGTCTTATGCTGTGCCGGAACTTGAGCAAATTTCAAATCTGCATTGATTTGCATTCCATACTTTTGAGAATACATACCAGAGACCATACCATTACGGCTCGGACCACTTATAGGAGCTGTTACATATCCATCAGTAAAAGA
>OATX01001184.1_pt1 | contig 13051 bp, 10 predicted proteins | sample 1516741 | NCBI WGS metagenome assembly OATX01 (sample SAMEA2579984, study PRJEB22360) | human gut metagenome | biome: human gut; feature: human-associated habitat; material: faeces | place: Denmark | collected 2008/2010
TCTGGTAATCATAATAACCTCCGTCCCAGGTGACTGTAAAAGCTCATATATCAGATTGGTTTTATCAACATAATAATAATTATTCGATCTTATTTCTGTGAAATTCGAGATTCCTACCGGAATGTTTAATGCCATAATATGCACACTCCTTCTGCCTGTTTTCTGATAAAATTATAGTAACATTAAACAGTTATAAATACAAGGAAAGTAACTGCATTTTTGTATCATTCACAACCGACAAAAAACCGGGTAGTCCGTACAAACCTTAGTGTGACAGACAACCCGGGATTTTAATTATTAAGCATAGCTATATTTTATTTGTAAAAAATATTTCCAAGCATAAGATCCTTCTTGAAGTTTCTGATTGTTGTATCATTGTCGATAAATACAGCCTCAATACCCATCATGGTTGCCCACTCGCCCATCTGCTCAGCAGTAAGGTCATATGTGAACGCTGTATGATGTGCTCCTCCTGCAAGTATCCATGCCTCTGCACCTGTGTAAAGGTCAGGCTGTGGTGTCCAGAAGTTTGTTGCTACAGGAAGCTTTGGCATAGGCTTCTCTGTCTTCTTGCAGTCAACTGTATTGATAATGAGACGGAAACGGTCACCCAAATCAACAAGTGATGTGGCGATACCGGTGCCCTCCTTTGATGTAAATACAAGTCTTGCCGGATCCTCTCTGTCACCCATTGTAAGTGGCTGGCACTTGATGCTTATAGGACCGTCTGCGATTGATGGACAAATCTCAAGCATATGAGCCTCGAGTATTCCCTCTTTGCCCTTCATGAGATTGTAGGTGTAGTCCTCGAGCATTGATGTACCCTTGGCATCCTTCTTTCCTGCTGTCATGATCTTCATGAGACGAACCATTGCTGCAACCTTCCAGTCTCCCTCAGCTCCAAAGCCATAGCCCTTTTCCATGAGACGCTGGATTGCAAGTCCCGGAAGCTGCTTTAATGCTCCAAGATCACCAAAATGTGTTACGATTGCCTGATAATTCTTCTCCTCAAGGAATCTCTCAAATCCAAGCTCAATCTGTGCCTGTACCGCTACATGCTTCTTGAACTCCTCAGGATCTCTGCCCTCAAGCAGGATATCGTATTTGTCATAGTACTCATCTACGAGTGCGTTTGTATCTGACTGTGAAACTGCTGCAACAGACTCTGCGATTTCATTTACAGGGTAGGCATCCACTTCCCAGCCAAACTTAATCTGAGCCTCTACCTTGTCACCCTCTGTAACAGCAACATTTCTCATATTGTCAGCTACACGCATTACACGGATGTGACTGCTCTCTACCACACCGACTGCTACACGCTGCCATGATGCAATCTTTTCCTGTACCACAGGATCTGACCAGTGTCCCACAACGACCTTTCTCTCGATACCCATACGTGTAACAATGTGTCCCCACTCTCTGTCACCGTGAGCTGCCTGATTCTCATTCATGAAGTCCATATCAATCGAATCGTATGGAATCTCCTCATTGTACTGTGTATGTAAATGAAGTAATGGCTTTCTAAGCTCCTTGAGTCCTAAAATCCATGACTTTGCAGGTGAAAATGTATGACACCATACGATAACACCGGCGCATTCATCATCTGTATTGGCCTCGTTGAAGGTCTTTCTGATGAGCTCATTTGTGATGAGTGTCGGCTTCCAAACCACCTCAAAAGGAAGCTTTCCTGACTCATTTAATTTGGCTACAATCTCCTTTGAATGTGCTGCAACATTTGCAAGGCACTCATCTCCGTACAGGTCCTGCGAGCCGGTGCAGAACCAGAATTTGTAATTTTTTACCGCTAACATAGTTCCTCTCCTTTATTTTGTTATTTTTATTTACGTTTGCTTGTTTTTATATATGTTTTCCATTGCAAATATATAACAACTCAAATCATTATATATTAGAACAAGCTTTTATGTTTATTTTTTGGTTTTTAATAGCAGTATTTTAACTATTTTGTTATTATTGAATACCTTCTTTTCTCAAAGTCCATTTCTGACACTTATATCCAGTCGATTCCCATTGTCCAACAGAAGCTCCATCAGCTGTAGAATTATTCGCAACCTCCAAATATTTTCCACTATTCTTATTAATTATAAAATAGTAACCATCACCAGTTTCAACAAACTTCCATAATTGCGATGCCCTATTACTATATTTACATTGTACAGCTTTTGCTCCATTTTCTTTACTCTGATTTTCTATTTCAAGATATAAACCAGAATTCATATTTTTAATTCTATAATAGCCATTTCCTGCATCTTCAAATGTCCATTTCTGACACCAATTATTTGTAACCCCCCATTGTCCTGCATCCGCATTTTCCGTTGTCAATGCGCTTTTAATTTCAAGATACTTTCCACTATTTTCATTTTCAATAACAAAATCACTATCAGTATTATCAATCATTATACAATCCATCTCTGCAAAACCCACATTTTTTGTAAACCTGATTGAATTGACACCTTTTTTTAAATAACATGTAAACTTTGACCATTGATATCTATCCCAATTTACTGTAACCGGATAATTTATAGTACCAATTGTTGTTCCGTTGACTGTCACAGTATGAGAGGCTTCAATTGTCTCGCCATTGGAATATCTTACTAAAATAGTATAATTTCCACTTTTTGATACTTTTATATTTTCAAAATCAACAATACTGTCTGTTTCGTTAATATAACGAACCTCCTGACCATTTGAAGCATCAACTGCACTCTCAGCCTTAACATTTGATAACTTTGCTTTTTCAGCTTCATAAATTGTTCCATTAAGTGGAAGTGTACCAACTCTTACATCATTTAAATTATAGCTCACACCTTTAATTGTTTTCTTATTACCAAAATTTTCAACATTTGTTGCTTGATATAAAACACCATTATCAGGACTCACATCAAAGCTCTGACTAAATCCTGAAAAATATCCGCCTGATGTATCGCTAGCGTCATAAGTAACAGCCATAGGTAATCTCTCCCATGCACCCTTACCCAGATTATAATTCACATAAAAATTTTGTCCACCATTTATATTATCACTTGAATCAGTTGCCCATTTTGCAGATATAATAACCATACCATTGGGTCCACCAGCATCTACCCATTTTACATAAGGGGATGAACCAATACCTCGTCCGTTACTAAGTGCAACTCTTGTTCCTAAGCTACCTTCGTCCCATGTAACCCCATCATCCGAAAACTTACAGTATACTATAGCATTATTCTTACTAATACTTGGTCTATTAACAACTTCATATGTTGCAATATATTTACCATTTGGCAGCGAACTAACTGTAATCATACCTGGTCTGTCTTTTTTGTTTGTTATTGCTGCCACATTCGATAATGAACTCCAATTCTTACCATCAGACGATGTTTTAAACGAAACTGCTTGAAGGACACCATTTGCTTTCTGTCTCTCATCCGAATAATAACAAACCAACCTTCCATCCTTGCTCAGATTCAGGAATGGTTCCCATACTGTAGTAGTAGTAGAAGTAACACTAGGATCATATGTACAAGGTCCTCCATTATCAACTTCACTTAAAAAAGACCATGTCTTTCCACTGTCCAAACTCTTATAAATAACAATTCTTGACTGTTTATAAGGATCATCATCAAATATATTACCTGCTAACAAAATAGTTCCTGCCGGCATATCACCGACTTGCTTTGGAAGTTCATACAGGCATGGCTGTGATGTACGTAAAAGTCCATATTCTTTATCATATACATTAGAAATTAATTTCCAACTGTTTCCACTGTCTGTGCTTTGATAAATTGGATAAACTTGTTTTGAAACTTTGTTACCATTAACCATTACCGTAACTTTTTTTAACTGATCAAATGTACATAATAAAGTTCCATTTGAACTTCCACTGTTTTTTAAGCATATAATTCTAGAATATGTAGCCCCTCCCGGATCAAAAGTAGAACTATTATCCGATTTATAAACAAGTGCACCATTTCCATCAATTTTTGCCTGTACAGGCAAAACGCACGCACAAATAACAACAATTGCTGTTAATGTTGAAATTATTCTTTTAAATAGTTTTTGCATATATATTTTCCTCCCAAAAACAATACCGTTCTAAAAATTATTCTCATAATCAAAAACCGGATTACCTTCTATATCCCAAATTATCTTCATTCGATAAGCATGCCTATTATGATCATAAAGAGGATCTCCAATTATTTCATTATACTGTCTTGCATGATAAATCATTATATCATTACCATTTTCATCCTTAACAAATGAATTATGTCCTGGACCATATATCTGTTTATCAATATCAGTATTTAGAATTGGCTTATATTCCTTCTTCCATTCATGTGGATTCAATAGATTTTTATTTTCATCAATACTTAGCATACCCATGCAATAACATTCTCCTGTTTCACTCGCTGAATATGTCAGAAAAATTTTACCATTATGCTCAAGATATGCCGGTCCTTCATTCACCCAAAATCCTACTCTCTCCCATTCAAAATCAGGTGATGTTAACAAAACTTGTGGTGTAGCTAATTCCGTGGCTGATTTCATCTGTGCAATATATAGATTAGATATCTTTTTTCCAATATTTACTTTCTCAGCCCACACACAATACCTCTTACCTTTATTTTCAAACACAGTCATATCTAAAGAAAAATCATTAAAAGAAAAATCATCATTCCTCTTAACTAAACCTAATTCTTTCCACGAATCATTAACAGGATCTTGCCCTTCACACTCCAAAACATATGGTCTTATAGCCCATATATCATCAATGTCCCCTGCTGCATAATAAATAAACCATTTATTATCCAAATAATGAAGTTCCGGAGCCCATATATGTACACTCATTATTCCGCTTTCATGTTTTCTCCATATAGTTACTTCCTCTGCATCCTTCAGTCCGATCATTGTATCACTATGACGTAACACTATTCTGTCATACTCTGGTACGGAGGCTGTAAAATAATAACTTCCATCTATATGTTTATAAATATATGGATCTGCCCGTTGTATAATAAACGGTTTGTTATAACTTGTTTCAACAAAATTATTCTTATTCATATTTTGAATCTCCTTGAAAATTCAGGAAATATGAATGCAGTTACTACAATGTATCTCTATCCAAAATTTTGTGATTTAAATATATAGACTTCGGTGAATAATCCTCAGATTCTATCTGTTGTATAAGTTCAACTACAGCAGTAGCAGCAACTCCTTCAACATTCGTAGATACCGTTGTAAGCTTTGGAGAAATATATTGTAAAACACTTATATCATCGAATCCCATCAATCCAAAATCTTTTGGAATCTCATAGCCTTCTTTAGCAGCCCATTGCATTATCATAAGAGCATAACTATCTCCAGAACATAAGAAAGCTGTCTTTTTATTTAAACCATCCTTACAAACAGACTGAACATCTTGTAAAAAATTTTCTCTGCCTATCACATTCATTTCTACATCCGGGTACATTCCCATAGCAGCTCTAAAACCTAATTCCCTCTGCTCATGTGTGTAAGTATTTTGTGTCTCTTTCATCTCTAAAGGTGGACAAACAAATACTATTTTTTCATAGTCTTTTGATACAATATGTTTTACCGCATCCATGGTTGCAACCATTTCATTTACCTGAACGGTTGTTATTTTTCCTGATACCTGATTGCCAATACACACCACTGGAACATGTAATGATAAGAGAAATTGTTCAAAGCTCTCGCCTTTATTTATTGGGTTTATCAATATTCCCTCCATCTGTCTCTCGGCAAGACCTAGAATAAGTTTTTTCTCCCATTCAAGGCTATCGTCACAAACTACTATATTAGTAAAATACCCTCTTTTATCTGCCTCTTTATTAATTGTGTTCAAAGACTGTACAAAATACATATTTTCAATATTAATAGTTACAACACCAAGCGACATAGTTCTTCCATGATTAAGACTTCTAGCAAGTAAATTTGGTCGGTAATTATTATCCTTTGCGACCTGCAGTATGCGTTCTTTTGTTTCCTTTGATACACTTCCGCCATTTAATGCTCTAAGTACCGTAGTTCTGGAAACACCACACTTTTCTGCTATCTGATTTACTGTAATTGCCATATACATATCCCCCATACAAAATATTATAAACTCATATATACATTAACTTAAAACTAATATGATTATATCATGAATATCATGGTTTCTACAATGAGTTGTCTCTTTTCTCTATATCATTCCATAATTTATAGTATTATTTTATTTTTATTCTGACCATATTAAATGATAATGGCTCTAATTCTATTTTCACCTCCTGATTATTAATTTTTGCATTATTGACTGTTTTAGGTTTGACTGCCTCATGATTATACTGATTTGTCATCTTTTTATCATCTGCTGTCATACTTATGCTTTCAATCACTTTTTCTGACACAAAATCTGACAATTGTAAAGAAATCACCTGTTTACTAAATTCATCACGATTAACTGCAAAAAAAACTAATTCATTTTCTTCTTTATTCCAAACACTCAGACTATCTATATATGATACTTTTGGAAACTCTTTACAGCTGTAAGCGGGACCATCACTCATAGTTTTCATCACAATACCTTTTGCATAGTTTGCAAAATAATAAAAAGGATAGTATATTGTCTGCAACCAGTGATTTCCTCCCTTTTCAGTCATTATGCAAGCACTTATGTTAGTAAGTAAAGACTGGCATGCAATTTTAATTGCATCTGCATTCCTAAGAATAACCATCTGCATCTCTGCAAAAAGCAAAGCATCTTCAAGAGTATATATCTGCTCACTTATTGCAGGGGCTATCTGCCATGGTTCTTCATTTAATTCATTATTAACAGTATTGCTAGGTACAGCCCATACTCCCCACTCATCAACACTGAATTTCATATCTTTTTTTGACTTCTTTTTCTGTTTTATGACCTGGGCTGCGGATCTAATAGTATGGATATATTCTTCCATGTCAAGCGATTGAGCAAGAAATCCCGGTGTTCCCTTTTCCTGGCCTGCATAATACTGATGTAACGCAAGATAATCTGCAATATCATATGCCTTATCAAGCACTTCCATATCCCATTCCGGATAAGTTTCCATGCTTGACAATGAACTTCCGCAAACAATTAATTCAATTTCCGGATCTATTATCTTCATCACTTTTCCTGTCTCTGCCGCAAGTTTTCCATATTCTTCCGCTGACTTATGTCCCACCTGCCAGCTTCCATCCATCTCATTTCCAAGACACCAAAGCTTTATACCATAAGGTTTGTCTACTCCGTGCATTTTACGTAAATCGCTATACTCTGTACCACCCGGAAAATTACAATATTCCAAATAATGTGCTGCATCCTCAACTCCACGAGTTCCTAAATTCACTGTAAAAATAGGATTAATATTAGCTTTCTTTGCCCATTTCATAAATTCATTTGTTCCAAATTCATTTGTCTCAATGGATTTCCAGGCTAATTCTATCTTATGAGGTCTTCTTTCTTTAGGTCCAACTCCATCCTCCCATAACGAATTGTAGTTACATTCATTTGTTTTACTTGTTCTAACACATCTTTTCTAAATCCGTCTTCATCAGAATTAATATTATCCGGCTCATATATTCCTGAATAAATAACTCTTCCCATGTGCTCGAGAAAAGAGCCAAATAACCGAGAATCCACCTTATCAATTTGGAAATTTTTATTACATATAATCTTTGTAATTTCCATATTATTCAACTCCTATCCTTTTAATCCGCCACTACTCATGCCTTCAACAAAATACTTTTGTCCAAACATATATAGAATAAACATTGGAAGTAATGAGACTAGAGCTCCTGCAAATGCAGCTCCATACTCTATTGTATTCTGTCCGATAAACAATGCCAAACCATTTGCAAGAGTACGCATTTCTGTACTACTTGTAACAATCATAGGCCATAACAAGTCATTCCAAGATCCATTTACGCTTAGAATAACAAGTGTAATTACAGCTGGCTTCACCTGTGGAAGCATTATCTTCCAAAAAATACCAAATTCTGTTAAACCGTCTATTCTTGCAGCTTCTGCCATCTCTTTTGGAATTCCTGTAAACGCAGCTCTCATCATAAAAATTGATCCTGCAACAGCTACTCGTGGAATTATAAGACCCCAATATGTATCATACATTCCCATTTTATATACAACCAAGAATAACGGAACCATAATAACCTGAAATGGAACCATCATTGTTGCAAGTGTCATAAGAAACGAAGCTGTTTTGCCCTTAAAATCATAAAATGCATATGCATATCCCGCCATACTATTCACAATAACCGCTAACGCTGTTGTTGCACCTGCATAAATTACAGAATTCATGATGTAACGAATAATATCTATTCTTCCTTGTACATCAACAAAATTTTCCAATGTAAATGTTTTCGGAATAAATGTAGGTGGCCATGATATAATTTCTTTCTCCGTTTTAAATGCACTTAATGTCACCCAAACAACTGGCACCAAAACCATCATAGCTATAATTAGTAGAATTAAAGCGACTGGTATGTTAAAAACAAACCTGCCAATGCCTATTGTTTTTTTCTTTTTCATATCATCAGTCCTCCTTTACCATTCTTTTATACATCAAAACGGTAATGAACATGATGATAATGAAAAGTACCACCGACATTGCCGATGCATATCCCATACTTGAGTTTGATGAGAATGCTCTGGAATATATATAACTAACTGTTGATTCTGTTGTATAATTTGGTCCACCATTTGTTGTCACATATATAATATCAAAAATCTGAAGCGCTCCAGCAAATCTCGTCATCATAATATACCAAAATGTAGGCCTTATAGAAGGAACTGTTATATTAACAAATTGAAGTATCTTTCCTGCACCATCCATTTGTGCTGCTTCATACAACGATGGTGATACTTGCTGAATTGCTGTAACATAAATTATTGCTGAAATACCAAAACTTCTCCATATTGATATGAACGAGATTACAAAAATTGTAAGTCCCGGAGTATTCATAAAGTTAATTTTTCCTAATCCCATGGACTGTAATACAGCTGTTATAAATCCAATATTTGAATGAAGAATCATTCTCCACATAATGCCAATTACAGTTGCAGAACAAATTACTGGGAGGAAATACACTGCACGTAAGAACTTATTCCTTTTATTATTTTTACTTATAAACGCCGCAATTATCAAAGCACCAAACACTTGAACAGGAACTTCTATTCCAGTAAAAATTGCTGTCACCTTCAAACTGTTTATAAATCGCGGATCATGAAATGCTTCAACAAAATTATCCCATCCTATAAATGTTGCATGATTCATTGTAATCGGTACATCAAAAAAACTTAATCCAAACGCCATAATTAAAGGAATTATACTGAACAATATCAATAATACTATTGATGGAGCTATAAACAGATATGCACTTCTGGATGGCTTATTCCAATACCTTTTGATTTTTTCCATCACTTATTCCATCCTTTCTATTCGTAAGGGTGACTATTTAAGCCACCCTTACTTGTACTATAATTATCAACAATTTTCTGAGTTGCTTCCTGTGCCTTTGTTAATGCCTCCTCAACTGATGAATTACCAAATGCAACTGAATTAATCATTTCCGGAATAACATCTGATAATACTGCATTAATTCCAGGGAAATTTGAATCAACTATGAAATCTGTTGGTGCTTCAGGATTTGCGGCTGACATAGCACTAAGTTTCTTATTAGCTTTATACTCATCATTATTCTGCACTGAATATGTATATGCTGGGAAACCATTCTTAAGTGACCACTCTAATGCCGGACTACTTCCATCTTTGTCCTGTGTATTCCACCACTCAATAAACTTGTAAGCAGCTTCCTTTTCAGCATCACTTGCAGCTGTTGTAATTCCAAATCCGATTACTTCAACTGAATTCATATCACCTGCATCGTCTTGTGGAATAAGACCAATACCATAATCAACACCAGCTGTATCCAGACCTGCTGTAACCCATGGACCACCAACTGTTATTCCGACCTGACCCGCACTTACCATCGAATCAGTATCAGCCTCTACCGGATTATCCCCCTTATCGATCATATCTTTATACATATTAAGGAATTTCTCATAGCCTGCATTATTTTCAAAATTAGCTTTCCACTTGCCATTGTCATCTGTTACAGCGAGTCCGCCAAACCTCTGCATAATATGTGCAATCTGATATGCATAATCGTATGAAATACCTGAGCCATATATATTCTTACTAGAATCAGTTATCTTAGCAGCATCCTTTGCCCATTCATCCCAATTTACAGGAGGTGTTTCAGGATCAAGCCCTGCCTGCTTAAATAAATCTTTATTCCAGTACATATAATAACCCACTACCTGAAATGGTACAAAATACGTTTTGTCATCATCTGAACAATAATCCAAATATGATTGGATAAAATCCGTCTTATCAAGATCTGTTTTATCGAAAACATCACTTACATCTTGTAAATAATCCCCATATGTAAAACGATAGGCACTTGAGCTTAGTATCATTGTCGGTCCCTCACCTGCAGCAAATGCTGTAGAAAGCTGACTATCAAAATCTGATGAAATATCCATTTTAACTTTTATTCCATCCTTGTTTTCTTTATTAAACTTGTCAACCATCTTTACAAGCATATCCCCGTCTGCTCCTGTAAAGCTATTCCAAAAAGTAATCTCTGTTCCTTTTGATGAGTCTGACTTTTTGTTTTCTGTTGCATTGGTTGTTCCTCCACATCCAACAAGTGATGTAACCATCAACGCTGACAACCCCAATGCCATAATTTTCTTTAACTTAATCATATAGTCTCCATTCCGGAATACCTGGAGCAATCTACCTCGTCAGGTATCTTCTCCATACTTCCTCTATTTGCTTGTTTTGTACACGTGTACGTTGCCTTATATCCATAATATAACTCCGCCATCTTGTATTGTCAATATGTATTTACATTTTTGTTGTTTTTGTTATTATTTTAGAGGTTATTTTGTTTATTTTTCATAATTTTTCATTTATATCCATTTGTACTCGTGTACATATTAAGCGATAAAAAAAGACAACCACATCTCGGCTGTCCTTTTTTTAGTAATTATTAACTTTATTTGTAGAAAATATTTTCAAGCATAAGTCCCTTCTTGAATTTTCTGATTGTTGTGTCATTGTCGACAAATACAGCCTCTATACTCATCATGGTAACTCACTCATCCATCTGCTCAGCTGTAAGGTCATATGTGAACACTGTATGATGTGCTCCTCCTGCAAGCATTCATGCCTCTGCACCTGTATAAAAGTCAGGCTGTGGTGCCCAGAAGTTTCTTTAATACTCAAAGATTGCCAAAAGGTGTAACGATTACCTGATAATTCTTTTCCTCAAGGGATTTCTCAAATCCGAGCCCAATCTGTACCTGTACCGCTACATGCTTTTCAACTTCTAAAAATTTCTACGCTCAAGCAGAATGTCGTATTTATCATAGTACCCATCTACGAGTGCGTTTGTATCCAACTGTGAAACTACTGTAACATACTCTGCAATTTTATTTAAATAGTATGCATCCATACCCTCATCTGATTAAGTCCTCGATTTCCCCACATATAATATGGTATAGCCCTTGCTATTACAGACTTTTGTCTAGGTGGCTTCTCAGAATACAACGCATCTGAGCTTTCAAGTCTCACTGCAGGAATATCTAAAAGAACCGCACCCTTTAATGTTCCCTCAGCTTCTGTTTCAATCTGTGCTTCATTAAGCCTTGACACATCTATCATCAGACTCTGCACATCATCATCATTGTCCACTCCTTCAAAAGCGTACACTACCGGACCTCTTTGCAAAGCTGCACATCCTATGTCCTCTCTTACCTTTGTATTGGCATATATTACACGGATATCCATATTGAAGCTGATTTCTATAACATCGTTATCATGCCATTTATTTTTTATATAGATATAGCCATCCCTATAAGAATAGAACACATCTGCTTTTGCCTCACTATTCTCTTTTAACCTCATGCCATTGAGTGTCACCTCAAAGCTCTTCAGATATCCCGGAATATGTATTGCAACAGCAAATTCATCGCCTGTCTTCGGCGTAATGCTGTATGAAACATGTCCCTTCCACGGATATTCACTGACAACCTTTATATCTGCTTTTTTAAGCCGAGCCTCCTGACCGATGAAAAGATGTGAATAGATTACATCATCATCCTCATCCCACGCATATCTGCCCAGAGATGTAACCATACGCACAAGATTCGGAGGACAGCATGCACATGCATACCAGCCCGGTCTTTCAGGAATGACATGCTTATAGCCAAATATTTCACCTGATACTCCGGGATTTACCTCAAGCGGATTCACATAAAAAAATCTCTTTCCATCAAGCTGCATTCCACTTATAATTCCGTTGTATAATTCCCTCTCCATGACATCTGCGTATTTGCCGTTTTTGCTTATTTTAAGCATCTGCTTTGCAAAGAAAACAAGCCCTATCGATGCACAGGTCTCAGCGTATGCCATATCATTCGGCAGCTCATACTCCTTCGTAAAGGCCTCTCCCTCCACTGTTGAGCCTATACCTCCTGTTATATACATCTTCTTTTCTGTCATGTTATTCCACAGTCGCTCACAAGCAGCAAAAAGCTTTTCATCATGCTCCGTTGCTGCCAGATCTGCCATGGCTGTATACATATAGACAGCACGCACACTGTGTCCTACCGCTTCTTCCTGTTCATAAATGGTAGCATGGCTCTGGTTATACTTTATATCCTTAGGAACCATTCCAAAATGATTCCAATCACGCTTTGCGGCTTCCTCAGCAAAAAAAGCAGGATTTTTCCCCCTCTCCTCAAGAAAATATCTCGCCTGCTTTTTGTAGGCCTCATTTCCTGTTGCATGATACATACGCATCAGACCTATTTCAACTTCCTGATGTCCCGGTATTCCGGGCAGCTTATCAGGACCGAATCTGTCTATTATGTGCCCTGCCATGCCTTCCATTACCTTAAGCAGCTTGTCCTTGCCTGTAGCATCATAATAGGCGACAGCAGCCTCCA
>OATX01001193.1_pt1 | contig 13005 bp, 10 predicted proteins | sample 1516741 | NCBI WGS metagenome assembly OATX01 (sample SAMEA2579984, study PRJEB22360) | human gut metagenome | biome: human gut; feature: human-associated habitat; material: faeces | place: Denmark | collected 2008/2010
ACGAATAATCACTTTAGAAGAACCTCCCAAACCGGAAGAACTCTTATTAATCTGCACACCTGCCGTCTTACCGGCCAATGCGTTCATCATATTGGGGTCTTTCACGCGTGCCAATTCATCACCGTTTACTACCTGAGTAGAGTAAGTCAGTGATTTTTCTTTCTTTGCGATACCCAATGCCGTTACCACCACTTCATCCAGCAGCTTGGCATCATTCTTTAATGTGACTCTTATCGTCCCCGGAGTGATGGGAACTTCTTGTGTTATCATACCTACGAAAGACACTTGCAGGATTTTCGCACCTGCGGGCGCATCTGTAATAGTGAATTTGCCGTCTAAATCCGTTACGGCTCCGGTAGTGCTTCCTTTTACCAATACGGAAGCTCCGATAATCGGTTCATTGTCCTCAGCTGAAATAACGATACCGGTAATGGGGGAATTTTGGGCTGCTACCCAACCGATGGCTGCCAGCAGGCAAACCAAGGTCAGCATAATTCTTTTTTTCATAAGCTGTTTTTCGGAAAATAAATATTAGATTAAATGTGTGTTAAGTTAATAAACAGATTCTGATGGGGTCTGTCTTTCCGATTGACAAGCAGGGTTGAATGTCAATCTCATTTGTTTCTTTTTGTATGCTACATAGGCTATTAGAATGTTACGGTTAATACTCGAGCTTATTAAAATGTCTCTTATTCTGCAGATTTCTTTTTAAGCTTCGTATATAAAACCGGGTAGAGAACCGCAACCCTATCGAGAAACAGAAGTTTCTTTGCTAATAAAAGTTAATCGGGTTCGGAAGAAGAAGGAAAAACTAATACGATTTTCTTAATGTTGCCCTCACCGCCCTCACTCACTTCCCGAACCGCCCTGTTCATCGGCATTACATGGGTGAGTGAGGGCAAATAAAAAGGGTGAGGGCAAATTTTGCCCTCACCGGTGTTCGGTCTGTCCCGTTCCCTTGCTTTCTCTTGTCTCGTCCCCTTCTTTCTCTTGTTGTGTCCGCTTCTTTGTCTTATAGAGGCTTTGAGTTTCTGAGCGGCTCACTATAGTGGTCTGACTCGTTCACTATAGTGAATGGAGTTGTTCACCATAGTGAGCTGATTTGTTCACCCGAGTGAGCCGACAATGAACAAAGGCTGTTTCGGGGACAGACACCAAGCGTTTGAGGGATAAAGCAACGGGGAAAGACGGACTGAACAAGGGGAGCGTTCCGGACTACGTGCTTGAATCCCGTGACAGATGACAGACGGTTCTTCCCCTTTATCTTTGAAGAAGCTGTTTTGAAATGATAAATCCCCATTTATCTACCAGGCTGTTTTTTAAGCCTAACTAACGTGCACATACTCGAGAGTCCTATCTGCCAAGGGCAAGTCCATACATAAAACAAACCGTCCGGCCCGGAATGAAAATAATTCACTCCAAGTCGGACGGTTCAAAAACAAACAAATGGAAATCTATTCCTCGTACATCTTGTCAATCAGCCCCTTGTAGTTCTTTGCCACTACAGAGCGTTTCAGCTTCAGCGTGTTCGTCAGCTCGCCACGCTCCATGCTGAACGGTTCGGTCAGGAGCGTGAAGCGCTTCACTTGCTCATAATGGGCAAATTGCTGCTGCAAGGTATCGATACGGGCACGGAACAACGCCTGTATCTTGGGATGTTGCAGTAACTCATCCATATTGCTGTATGCAATGCCTTTCTCCTTGGCATAATCCTTCACAAAGCCATAAACGGGAACTATCAAAGCGGAAACAAACTTACGCTCATCGGCAATGACAGCAATCTGGTCAATGTAACGGTCAATAGCCAGCTTCGTTTCCAATGCCTGCGGCGAAATGTATTTTCCGTTGGAGGTCTTGAACAAGTCTTTGATACGCTCCGTCAGATACAGATGGCTATCCTTCAAATAACCGGCATCACCCGTGTGGAACCAACCGTCACGGTCGATGGCATTGCATACACCCGCCCGGGGGGTGGGCGCCAGCCGTTGCCTCCGGTTTCTTGTAGTAGCCGGTAGTGATAGTCTTACCACGAAGAAGTATCTCGTTGTTCTCGCCAATCTTCACCTCCACATCAGGCATCACCGTACCTACGGAACCAATCTCATAGCCTTCGTTGAGGAAGCAGGAAACGGTAGCGGTAGATTCCGTCAGACCATAGCCCACCACCATGTTTATACCTACAGAATGCACAAACTCGCAGATTTCATCGGGCACAGCAGCACCTGCCGTAGGAAAGAAATTACCGTTCTCAATACCTATCGTCTTCTTCAGCAGAGCATAAATGGTCTTTTCGTAGAACTTGTATTTCAGATGAAGCATCATCGGAGGAGTCTTTCCTTGGCGCAAATAATCAATGTTATGCGTCCTGCCCACCTTGATGGCATCCAACATCATCGCCTTACGCAGACCGGTTTCCTGGGAAATCTTCTCCTGCACACCGGCATAGACTTTCTCCCAAAAACGGGGTACACTGCACATCAGTGTAGGGCGTATCTCTTTAATAGTAGTTTGGATATCTTGTGGACGGAGATTGATGCAGACCTGCACTCCCCGATGTATACAAAGGTAGGTCCATGCCTTTTCGAATACATGGGTCAGCGGAAGGAAGTTCATGGAAACATCCTGGTCTGTCATGAAAGGCAATCGGATATCATGAATGCGGAAAGCCTCTCTATAATTGAAATGATGGAGCATGACACCTTTCGGCTCACCGGTAGTACCGGAAGTATAAAGGATATTGGCGAGGTCATCATCTGAGGCAGCTGCTGTACGTTCTTCTACAATGGCATTGTGCTGCAACTCTTCATCCATTGCCATAAATTCATCAAAATAGATGGAAGTCATGTCGCGCGGATCTTTCACCACAGCACGGTCGAAGATGATGAGCTGCTGCAGAGACTGGCAAAATCCGAACACGCTGAAAGCGGCATCGTACTGGAACTGCTCGCCTACAAACAGATAACGTATCTGTGCATCGTTGATGATATACTGTGCCTGGGCCGGTGAGCTGGTAGCATACAAAGGTATAGTCACCGCCCGGTTGGCGAATGCACCGAAATCAGTAAAGAGACATTCGGGTTTATTCTGCGAGAAGATACCGATATTCTCTTGTGGCTCTATTCCCAAAGCCACCATTGCATTGGCAGTCCGGCGTACAGTCTGTGAGAACTCTTTCCAAGAGATGGGTATCCATTGTGCAGTTTCATAGTCCCTGTATTTCAGGGCTATTTTGTCTCCATACTTCTCTGCCTGGCGATGCACCAGGACAGATAAATGATGATAAGTCATAACTTTTGATATTGGTAAATACGGTACAAAGGTAGTGGTTTCATTTGAAACTAATTTGATATTAGCGGGTAATTATTCAAACTTTACCTTTAAAGTATCCGACCATCCGTTAGCAAATTATCCACAAAAGATACTTTCTTTACCATTAAAACAATAGAAATATATTAAATATCTATATATTTGTGGTGATATACAAACTAAATCAAATTCAATGAACATGAAAAAAGTATTGCTTTTAATGGCTATGCTGACCATAGGTTTAGCAAGCATCAATGCTCAAGACAACCTCAGATGGGGAGCAACAGTCGGCATGAACTCCAGTAACTTCTCCATTACCGGTTTCGACAGTAAAATAGGCTTTCATGCTGGGGTAAAGGCTGAAGTAGGATTGCCTCAAATTTCAGAAGGAGTCTACCTCGATATGGGTGCATTACTTACGCTGAAAGGAGCCAAAATAGACGGAGGCTCTGCTGCTTCTATCAAGTTCAATCCCTACTACCTGGAAATTCCTGTACACATTGGCTATAAATATGCAGTGAATGAGAACTTTGCCATATTCGGCAATGCCGGTCCTTATTTAGCCATCGGTCTTTTTGGCAAAGCCAAGGCAGAAGGAGATATTCTTGACGAATATGAGTTTGATGATAACTCCACCAATGTATTCGGGGATGATGCCATGAAGCGTTTTGATTTCGGTCTCGGATTAAAAGCCGGAGTCGAATTCAGTCAGAAATATCAGATTTCCATCGGTTATGACTGGGGACTGGTAGAGAACATTAAAGATTCAGGCAACAAAAACCGCAACTTGATGATATCACTCAGTTGCTTCTTCTAAACAATATTGAAAAAACAGAAAGGACGTCGGTTTGGCGTCCTTTTCATTTTTTATCCGTAAGTTTGCGGCCAGATTATTTATTTACCGAATATGATTTACGATATACCGACTTTAACTTCCGAAGCAATCGGATTGCTCAAATCACTGATAGCCATTCCTTCCTTGAGCCGCGACGAGGAGAAGGCGGCAGATTATCTGCAGAACTATATCGAAATGCAAGGCATGGCAACAGGACGTAAAGGCAACAATGTATGGTGCCTCAGCCCGATGTTCGACTTAAAGAAACCGACCTTGCTGCTGAATTCCCATATCGACACCGTAAAACCCGTCAACGGGTGGCGGAAAGATCCTTTCAAACCAACGCTGGAAAGTAATGGAAAGCTCTACGGGCTGGGCAGCAACGATGCCGGAGCCAGTGTAGTCAGCCTGCTGCAAGTATTCCTGACATTGTGCCGCACCACTCAGGCCTACAATCTGATATATCTTGCCTCGTGTGAGGAGGAAGTATCAGGCAAGGGGGGAATAGAATGCGTATTGCCGGAACTCCCTCCCATACAGTTTGCCATTGTAGGCGAGCCGACAGAGATGCAACCTGCCATTGCAGAAAAAGGATTGATGGTGCTGGACGTAACTGCTACCGGAAAATCGGGACATGCAGCCCGAAACGAGGGAGATAATGCTATATATAAGGTATTGGATGATATTGCCTGGTTTCGTGATTACCGTTTCCCAAAAGAATCTTCCCTGCTGGGTCCCGTGAAGATGAGCGTAACCATGGTAAACGCCGGTACACAGCATAACGTCATTCCCGACCGTTGTACTTTTGTCGTAGACATTCGCAGCAACGAGTGTTATAGCAATCAGGAGCTATTCGATGAAATACAGAAACACATCACGTGTGAAGCCAAAGCCCGCTCCTTCCGGCTAAGCTCTTCACACGTAGCTCCGGAGCATCCGGTAGTGCAAAAGGCTATTGCCATGAAACGTACTCCTTTCGGCTCACCGACCTTGTCCGACCAGGCACTGATGCCATTCTCTTCTCTGAAGATGGGACCGGGGAAAAGTGCCCGTTCACACACTGCCGATGAATTTATCTTTGTCAAGGAGATAGAGGAGGCGATAGGGATGTATCTGGAGCTGCTGGAAGAAGTAAAAATTTAAATTATCATTATCTGTTCAGCCACGGCTCCGGATTCAGTTTTTCCTTCTCTTTCCTCAATTGGAAGTGTAGCACCGTACGACCATTGTCGGCCCCATCCGAGAAGATTTGTCCGAGAGTCTGTTTGGTGGTAACATCATCGCCCTGCTTCACCGAGGCCGATGACAAGTTGCAATAGACTGATATATAATTCCCGTGACGGACAAGGATATTGAACAGTCCGTTCAGTTTAAAGACAGCCGCCACTTTACCATTGAAGATGGCACGGGCTTGGGCACCCGGTTTCCCTTGTATATCGATGCCCTTATTGTCCAGCTTGACATTGCGCAAACCTTCCACAGAATACTGGCCGTAATGGCTGGTAATGATATACGCGCCGGTGATGGGCATCGGCAACTTACCGCGATTATTAGCAAAGTTCCCTGATAATTCACGGTCTGCCTTACTCATGGAGTAAGTTTCCAAAGGCTGTGCCTTCGGCTTTGCGGGCGTAGAGGCAGTTGCCGTTTTTTCGTTTTTTTCACCAGCCTTTTTACGTGCGGCTGCCTCACGGCGCGCTTCTTCTGCCGCACGCTTACGCGCTTTCTCTATTTCTTCCGCTATCAGACGGTCAATGCGTGCATTGAGCTGATTGGCTTCACGGCGTTTCTTATTCAGTTCGTTCTGTAAGCCCCGCTGTTTCTTTTTCAGATTGGCTACCAACAACTTTTGTTCCTTCTCCTGCGCTTCCAGCTTGACTTTCTCCTCTTCACGTTCTTTCAACAATCCTTCCTTGGCAACCTTCACTTGCTGAAGCTCAGTCTTCTTACGGTTCACCTGCTCCTGCTTTTTCAACACTTCCTCGCCTTGCAGGCGCTGATAAGTAGCATATTCACGTACATAGCGCATGCGTCGATAGGTCTGTGCCAGGCTCTTGGCAGAGAAAATGAACATCAGCTTCTCTTCAATGGAGCGGTTCTTATACAAATATTGAACGGACGATTCGTATTTCTTCTTCTTGTCCCTTAGGTCACGTTGCAGGCGGGTCAACTGACGTTCTAATGAAGACAACTCGCGCTCTATGGATTCCACATCATTATTGATAGTCAGAATATAGCGTTTGCGCTCTTCTATCTGTCCGGTCAGTGCAGCAAGACCGTTCAACTGGCTTCCCACATCCTTCTTGGTGGTTATCAACAGCGTTTCCGACTCTGCTATCTGTTTCTGCAAGGCACCACGCTTGCTTTCCAGTTCCTTAATCAGCTTGTTGGACTGGGCTAGGAGCGGAGAAACCGGCAAAAGGAGGAGAAAGAAGAGAAGGAGAAGCTTCATAAGTTATGAGTTATAAGTTATGAGGGATTATCTGACAATTATCAACTAATCAAAGGTCCATCAGCATTTCCAGCAGTTCTTCCAGCTCCACCTCTTTATATTTCTGTGAGAGCTGGGTAGGAGTCAGTGCAAAAGGCTTATCCGAGAAGTTGGAAAGTTCAATCTTTCCCTTTTCCAGAGAGGGTATCCCGAGTTCCTTGCCGGTAAGCACCTTCTTGCCATTGGGTTTGGAAGCAGCATAAAGCAGTTTCTCCAAATGGGCAAAATCCGCCTTCTTGGGCAGCACATCCTTCAGTTCCTTACGTGTTGCACGGACATAACGTTTTCCCATACGGTCTACCAACAGAATCTCATCCGGGGTGACTTCCATACGTGCCACCTCCGTACGAAGTATCGGCATCAGAAAGGAAATCTGCATGCATTCTTCCTTCTTCAACTTCATCGTACCGTTCACAGTAAGGGTGGCATCTTTATGGGGTACCGTCAGCTGCACTTTGGAGGAAAGGCAGGCAGATTCTCCGGACAGAGAACTTGAGTGACGCGAAGTCTTGCAACCGGCAAGCCCCACAGCCAGCAACAACAGCAAGGACAACAGGCGGCATATCCTTGCCATATCATTCAGCAGGTTTAGTTTCATCTGATATATATTTCTTTTTTTGTATTTTCTGTTTCAACGTATCAGAGCGATTGCCCTTATCCCAGGCTTGTTTCCAGTATTTCAAGGCACCTTCCGCATCGCCAGTCATGTAATAGATATCTCCGCAATGTTCCAAGACCACGTCACTGCTATCTTTATCATTCTTTATCGCCTCATCTATGTAGAGACGCGCCTCGGCATAATTACCTTTAACAAACAATATCCATGCATATGTATCGAGATAGGTGGAATTGTTCGGCTCGGCTTTCACTGTCTTGTAGCTCATCTCTTCCGCCTTGTCCAAGTCGCGGCGCTCCACGGAAAGATAATATGCGTAGTTATTCAAGGCACCGATGTTTGAAGGATTGTACACCAAAGCGGAATCATAAGCCGCATAAGCTTCCGCATGCAGATTCTTGGTGTGATAAGCATCACCGATAATGGCATAAAAATCTGATACGACCTCCTTCTTGCTGTCGTCCTTGACGTGCGACAAAGCCTTTTGACAGATGGCAAGGGCATCATCCGTCCGTTCCGCCTGGTTGTAGGCAATGGCCAGATAGAAATAGAACTCCAACATATCGGGATTGGACTCCACACCGGCTTCGCACAAATTCATTATTTCCTTGTAATCCTCCTGGCGCACAGCTTCCCCCAGCAATGTCATACGAGCCGCTGTGTTGGTAGGGTCTATCGCCAGAACCTGGCGCAGAACCGGCCCTGCCTCCTTGTTCATTCCTTTGGAAAGAAGATATTGGGCATACAGCAAAGGTAATTGCGCCTCATCGGGCTCCTGCTCCATGATGCGGTTGAAGAGCGTAATGACACGTGTACTGTCCTTGCCTGCCTGCTCGTTCTGCACGATGAACTGCCGCATCACATTCAGTTTGGTGTCCGAAGCCACTTTCTTGTTCAGCAACAGCGTGTCCAATTGCTGTTCATACAGCTCCTTCTGTCCGGTCTCTTCGTAGTAAGAAGCCAATGAGTACATGGCCATTGCATTGTCCGGCTCTTCGGCCAGCACCTTCTTGTAAATCTCATAAGCTTCCTGCTTTTTCCCGTTCTGCATATAGACATCCCCCAGCACAACCTGATAGCGCATATCGTTGGGATACTCTTCTACCAGACTTTCTATTTCATGAAAGGCGCTCTTGTCGTCCTTCTTTTGCAGATAGATGCGGAACTTCTCCATACTGAGCTGTTCATTCTTGCCCATCCGTTCCTCGAGCTTGTTCAGTATACCGATAACTTTGTCATACTCTTCCTGGCGGTTGTAAATCTCCAGCAAGTTGTATAGCGGGTCCAGCTTATCCGAGAAACGTACCGCCATATTTTCCAACAAGGCAGCGGCTCTCTCCGTTTCGTTTTGCTGCATATACAGATTGGCAAGTCCCTGGGCATACCAGTAATTATGGGGAGCATTCTCCACCGCCTTTTCCAAGGCGGCTTGTCCCAACGGCACCTGCTTGAGGTACATATAATACTGGGCCATCTCATACAAAGCCGATGATGCGTTCGGGTTTATCGTCAGGCAATGTTGCAGGACATCGAAAGCCGCATCATAGTCTTTTTGGACTTTCAGACGGGCGGCTTCAAGAAAGAAGTAGTCGTAACGGCGCTGCTGTTCGGGGGTAAGCTCCTTTACGAGCGAAACGTCGGCTTTCTTCGACTTCTTCCGTTTCTTCAATTCCTTCCGTGCCTTTTCAGACCGACCGTACCCGCTCATTTTCTCCTTTGAAGCTTGAACGTTGGCAGCCTGCACTCCGTACGTAGTAAAGCAGAAGGTACCTATCAACAACGCAAGTATTATTTTTACTCTGATTCTCATCTATTTAATTATAAATTCTTAACCCGTAAAACGGAACAATATCCATTCATTTTTTACCCGTATGCCCGAAACCTCCGGCACCGCGCTCCGTCTCATCCAGCACTTCCACTTCCTGCCAAAGAGCTTGTTCGTGACGCGCTATCACCATTTGTGCAATCCTCTCCCCATCTTCGATGACGAAGGTTTCTGCAGAAAGGTTGACGAGAATAATACAAACCTCACCACGGTAATCGGCATCAATCGTTCCAGGGGAGTTCAGCACGGTAATCCCCTTCTTAATGGCCAATCCACTACGCGGACGCACTTGCGCCTCAAATCCTTCCGGAAGAGCGATATAAAGGCCCGTAGGCACCAGACACCGCTGCATCGGAGCCAGCGAAATAGGTTCGTTAAGGTTTGCACGGATATCCATTCCTGCAGACAGCTCAGTGGCATAAGCCGGAAGCGGATGCTTTGATTTATTGATGATTTGTACGTTCAACATGATGTTATTTACGATTTGACGATTTACTATTTACGATTGGGGCTACTTCTATTCTTACAATTCGAGTAATTCAAGTTTCGCAATTCATCTTCCTTTTACTATAAACTTGGGCGAAAATACGGCTTTTTATACAAAATAGTGATACATTTGCAGTTAAATAATAGTAACTTCAATCGTAAATAGTAAATCGTCAAATCTCAAATAACATCATGATGAATTGGAATACGCTCATATCTGCCAAACGCTTCGGACTGGAAGAGTTTCACCAGGAACGCCATGAAAACCGCTCGGAATTCCAACGTGACTATGACCGCCTTGTCTTCTCTGCTCCCTTCCGCCGTCTGCAGAACAAAACCCAGGTATTCCCTCTTCCCGGTAGTGTATTCGTCCACAACCGATTGACACACAGCTTGGAAGTATCATGTGTAGGCCGCTCACTAGGCAACGATGTATCGAAAGCTCTCATTGCCCGCCGTCCGGAACTGCAAGACAGCTACCTCACCGAAATAGGCTCCATCGTTTCCGCCGCCTGCCTGGCACACGACTTGGGAAATCCTCCTTTCGGACATTCGGGAGAACGAGCTATTTCCACCTTTTTTTCTGAAGGAAAAGGAATGTCCCTGAAGGGCCAACTGACACCTTCCCAATGGGAGGACCTTACCCACTTTGAAGGGAATGCAAATGCGTTCCGCCTGCTTACCCACCAGTTTGAGGGAAGGCGACAGGGAGGATTTGTACTCACCTACTCCACCTTGGCAAGCATCGTGAAATATCCCTTTTCATCGAGTCTTGCAGGCAAAAAGTCAAAATTCGGTTTCTTCATCACAGAGGAAGAAAGTTTTCGCCGCATAGCAGAAGAGTTGGGTATGGAGAAGCAGAACGATGCCCCGTTGAAATATGCCCGCAACCCGCTGGTCTATCTGGTGGAAGCCGCCGATGACATCTGCTACCAGATGATGGATATTGAGGATGCTCACAAACTGAAAATTCTGACTACACAAGAAACCAAAGAGTTGCTTCTTTCTTATTTCTCGAAAGAGCGCCAAGCACACCGGCTCAAAACGATGGAGATAGTAAGTGACACCAATGAACAAATAGCCTATCTGCGTTCCAGCGTTATCGGACTGCTTATCGGCGAATGCGTGCAAGCCTTTGTAGACAATGAAGAAAAGATTCTGAAAGGAGAATTTGAAGGAAGCCTCATCAACCATATATCCGAGGTACCAGCCAATGCCTACAAGCACTGTGCAGACATCTCCCTGAAGAGGATTTACCGTTCACGCGATGTACTGGACATTGAACTTGCCGGTTTCCGCATCATCAGTACCCTGCTCGAACTGATGATTGACGCCGTGCGTTCTCCGGAAAAGGCATATTCGCAACTGCTCATCAATCGCGTATCGGGCCAGTACAACATAAAAGCGCCTGCACTCTACGAAAGAATACAGGCGGTATTGGATTACATCTCCGGAATGACGGATGTATTTGCACTCGATTTATATAGGAAAATAAACGGGAATAGCTTGCCAGCGGTATAACAGACGACAAACATTCCTCCGGATAGTCCTATGATACAACCTTATTTGCTCCCGACGTAAGCTTGCACGCCTCCGGTTCGCTCGCTATGAACGACTCGATGTGGCGAATGCGCTTTTCTGCCAAAATCTCGTCCACGGCAATTAGGATACCCGTTTCCTCCACATCTCCGAAACCGTAATTGATGGCTGTACCGAACATACGCATGGTAGGGCTGAGACTCATATAGGCATTCACCAGCGGGGGAATATTATACCCCGCCTTACGGATTTCACAATTCAAAATCTTATAGTCTTCCTTAAAAGAGTCTTTACAGAAGAGAGCCGCCAATTCATTCTCGTCCGATTCCAGAAGCAACGGCTTCATCGGAGTAATCAGGTTGTCCTTATCCGCAAAGTGTTTCCGAAGAAAATAAAGAATCTTATCACGACTCTGACGATGATAGCTGGGATACATAGTCACCTTTCCGAAGAAATACTTCACATTGGGCATGACTACGGTCAGTGCGCCCAAACCATCCCACAGATTATCCAACGCAAACAGACCTTTACTGTCTGCACGCGTAGACTGATACTCCAACGTAACGAACGAACGTCCTAACTCGATGGTCGTAGGAAGATAGTCCTTCAAAAACTTATCCGAAAAGTTAAACATATGGGCAGTTGCCAGAATAGGGGCACCATGTTCATCAAAACGCACATCCGTACCTAAGATATAACGGTATCCACCCAAAATTTCTTCTGCTTCCGGATTCCAGACAATCAACTGCTTGTACGGGTTGTCCATGATGTCATATTCATCAATATCCATAGACTTGCCCGTTCCTCCTCCCGCAGCACGGAATGCAATCTCGCGCAAACGGCCGATCTCCTTCATTGTATTCGGAGAGTCTTGGGCAGTAATGATATATATCTGATTATGACTTCTATTGGTCATGCGCAGACGCTTTTCCTCAGTCAACTCCGCTTTCAACAGCTCCTTGCTTATCGGTGCAATAACATCTTCCATATTTTTCTGTTAGTAGTTCTTCTTTAATATAAATACGGTCTCTCTACAATTTATATACAATATCCTTCACATATTGCGCCCATCCGGCCGGGCTTTTCGATTTGTCGAAAGTTTGCCAGGGGATAGGCTTCCCTATGGTGATGGTAAATGTTTTATGGCGATTCTTCAGCATTTCATCTGCCAGGTAAAGCATGGCGATATTGAACTTGATGCCCAACATCTTACAAAAATTGGCAAGATTATAAAAGAAGTTGGAGTTCCGCCCCTCGAAGTGGATGGGAACTACATCACGGTGGGCTTCGACACTCTTCACGATAAAGGTCTTTTTCCAATCCAAGTCACGGATGACCCCATTCTGCCTACGCGAACAAAGCCCTGCGGGAAACATGATGAGCTGATTGTCCGAAGCAAATCCCGCCTCCACCATTCTGGGGAAGTCTTTGGCCTGCTTTCCCGTCTTGTTGATGGGGATGCAAAGCGGCGCCAGTCCGTGCAGGTTCATCAGCAGGTCGTTGACCATATATTTCACCTTGCCACCATAAAAGGAGCCCAGGACATAACCCAGTGCCACTCCATCCTGCCCACCCAGGGGATGGTTGGACACAAAAGTATAAAGCCCTTCTTTAGGCAGATTTTCCTCCCCCTTTACCACAATATTGGCATCAAGGAACTCCAGACAAGCTTTCAGGAAATCTACACCGACTTTATCTTTCGACTCCCGCAAAAAGACATTCAATTCCTCTTGATGAACGATGTGCTTCAAATAAGAAACCACGAACTTGGGGATATACTTAGACTGCTTCGGAGCCTTTTCCCGAAGTATCTTGTCTATGTCAATCAAAAATAAAGAGTCGTCAGCCATTCTTCTTTTGATGAAATGAATGCGCAAAATTAACTCATCTTTTTAATTAATCGCAAA
>OATX01001219.1_pt1 | contig 12756 bp, 6 predicted proteins | sample 1516741 | NCBI WGS metagenome assembly OATX01 (sample SAMEA2579984, study PRJEB22360) | human gut metagenome | biome: human gut; feature: human-associated habitat; material: faeces | place: Denmark | collected 2008/2010
TGGCTTCACAGATCCTTTGTATCTCCACCACTCTGAATAAAAGGCTATCTTTTATGAAATTTACTGCAACACATACAATATACTTATCATACCAAAATGTCAAGAGCAATTTTCGATAAAAAATATCACCCGCTGCTTTTTCATCCCCAATACGTAAATATTCCAAAAAAAGAACCGGGCATCCACATCGCCCGGTTCTTCCATCGATCATCCTTCAGAATGATCCGTTATTTATTTTTTCTTCTTTCTCTTAACTCCATAAGCTGCACCACCGCCAACAATGATCGCTGCTGCAAGGATTCCAACCCATACGCCGATCGGTGTATCATCGCCGGTCTTTACAGAACGTCTTGCTGTACCGCTGGTATCGTTCGGAGCAGTTCCGCCCGCTGTACCATTATTCGGGATCGGAGTGATCCGATCATTTCCACTATGATTTGTTCCAGGTGTAACAGTCGGAATCGGTGTCGGCTCAGAAGAAAGACTGTTGGTGATCTCCTTTGTTACAGTATATCGGTTATCATTATTCAGTGTAACCTCACCCTGACCGGTAACTGTATACTTAAAGGTATCATCATCAACCGGATTTCCATCCTTATCCGTCTCCAGAACAGTATAAGTAACACTGTTGATCTCCTGATCTGTTGGAAGATCCACCATTACCTGAACACTATCATTCTGTTTCAGAGTCACTACCTTCTCAAGCGTCAGCTCACCGTTACTTTCAGTGGAGAACAAACCTGCATAGAACGTATCATCCACAGTAGAAGCAACACCATCGATCATCACATTCTTCTTAATGTTGATATATCCGTTACGGCTGAATATATCGGAAATCTTTGTATAATAGTTATTTACATAAGCCGCTGCCTCAGTAGCACCACTATCTCCACCGATCACAACCTGATTGGACTTCTCTTCACTCTCACCATTCGGCTTCGTTACATTGTAGTAGTAAAGATTCTCATCATCCACCTTGATCTTCGTATTCTGCTGAAGAGGATTTCCATCCTCATCCAGCTCAAATACATAATAGGTGCCATCCGGAACATCCGTCCATGTAGCTGTACCACTGGAAGCATTCTGGATATGGATTTTCTGCATTTCTCCGTAAGGGGCATTTCCATCCGGATCAAGGTAAAGCCCAACATTATAAGTTACATCCTCCTTCGTTTCCAGAGGAATCACATTCCCGTTATCATCAACATTATAGATCCTCTTCGTAACCTGGATCTGTGTATGCTTCTGCGGATTACTTACAGACTTCGGATAAGCCTGTACATCGTACATCCAGCCCTGCTCCTGATCTGCAAAAGGAACGGAGATCAGCATCGGTGAAACCATAACACTGCTGTTTCCATCTGTCTGCACCACCAGGTACATACCCTCAGCCAGATCAGCGAAAGTCATATTCCCCTCTGCATCAGAGGACTTGGACATACCCCACACATCCACGCTTCCGCTGACGATCATAGCCGCCAGCTTCTCTGCCGCTTCATACCAGCCATCAGCCGTCGTGATGGAATCAAAATCGATTGCTGCGGCAGCCAGTGCCTCATCCAACACGAAATGCACATTGCCATCAAAATTCACACTGCCAACCTTGTAGATCGTCAGCCCTACATCCGGCAGCGGAGTCTGGTTTCCCTCCTCATCCGCCTGCTGAACCGTCAACGTCAGATTACCTGTTTTTCCAGCTTCATAATCCCCGGCGAAAACCGGCTGCAAAACACTCGTGACCAGCATAGCCGTCAGCATCAGAACAGCCAGAAGGCTCCGGAATATTTTCCCTTGCTTTCTTCTATTTTTCATCGCTCTCTGCCTCCTCTTTCCTTTCTGAAAGCTGCTTCTTTTTCCGTTTTTTGTCCCTATGACGGACGATCAGATAAATCAGCAGGATCAGAACAACAAGCACTGCAGCGCCGCCGGCCAGAACCCTCTTCGGATCCACAACAGCAAGCTTCTGCGGTATCGTTTCGTCATTCTTTGTATCTTCCACCACATATTTCGTCCGCACTCCCCGGACAAGAAGCCTGTGGGTGTTAACTCCATAAGGGGTACACGTGATCAGAGTCACATGATCTTCACCCTCGATAATATCCAAGTCACTGGTCTCATCCGGAAGCACCGTCTTGATCTGATCCACCTTGTAGGCCAGATGCTTGCCAAGAATGTGCAGGATAAAAATATCTCCCTTTTCCATCTGATCCAGATCTGTAAAAAGCTTTGCGTTAGGAAGACCTCGATGCGCCGCCAGAACCGCATGGGTGCTCTTGCCTCCGATGGGAAGGCTGGTACCCTCCACATGACCGACACCCTTTTCCAGGACCGTTTTGCTCAGTCCATGATAGATCGCCAGTCTGGCTTTGATCTTCGGGATCTCGATACTCCCCATCAGACCATCACCGTTCGGATCCAGAACCCTGTCATAAGGATGACTCAGCTCATAAGTATCCTCTTCCTCAAAAGCATCTACAATGGCATTCACCGGATGCTCGGCATTATACTCCTTCGCCTCTTTCCACAGCCTGTCATAGTCGTTGTCCGAAAGCTCCGTTACCGCTTCCTCGTACTTACTGACCAGCTGGGCATTTCGATACTGGTTCCACATATCACTGATCGTGGGATAAAGGAACACACCCGCCCCCGCCAGAAACACCAGGGCAATCATGATGTTCAGGACAACATTACTCTTTTTCTTTTTTTTCTTTTTAGCCATAAATCATTTCCTGCGTCGTTTTTTGTTCTGAACAGAATTGATACCGGCAACCAGGATCACCGCGATCACAATTCCGATCACAACACAGAGAGCAAGCATCGGAAGCGTCGGATTGGTGATTCCGGTAACCTTCTTCTCTGTTTTCTGAACCGCCTTCGCAGCCTTCATCGGAACTCTGTGTCCCCTCACCAGAAGTCTGTGCGTATTCACCGCATAAGGCGTACACGTAACCAGCGTTACATAATCATCCCCATCCGTGATACCCAGAGACTCTGTCTGCTCCGGAAGAACGGTAAGAATCTGATCCACCTCGTAGGCAAGCGTCTTACCCAGCACATGCAGGTAAAAAACATCTCCCTCTTCCACAAGATTCAGATCTGTAAAAAGTTTCGCACTTGGAAGACCTCTGTGTGCCGACAAAATACAATGGGTACTCTTGCCGCCAACCGGAAGACTGCTGCCGAACAAATGACCAGCGCCCTTCTCCAGAGTCTCATCTGTCGTGTAATGATAGATTGGAATGCTCACATCGATCACAGGAATCTCCACATACCCCATCATTCCATCACCATTCAGGTTCAGAAGAGACTCATATGTACTGTCCGTCTGGCCATCCCTCACGGAAAAAGCATCCGGCACACTTTCCTGCTTGATCTGTTCATTATACTCCTGCGCTGCCTTCCACATGCTGTCAATCTTCTCCGCATTCTCATCCGAAGAAACACTGCTGCTATAATTACTGATCAGCAGGCTGTCCCTGTACCGGTTCCAGGCATCACTGACCATTGGATACAGCAGTATGGACAACCCTATCAGAAACAGCAAACCAAGTCCAATATAATTTTTCTTCTTATTCTTTCTCATAGGTTTCTCCATACTGTTGTATTACCATTCCGGCCCCCGAAGGGGCCGGGCGGTAATGATTTCTTCAACAGAATAATCAGAAACTATTCTGTTTTAATACTTGCTTTGTCGTTGCTTATAAATAATTTTTGAATTGAATCGATCCGGCAATCAAACGATTACTCCTCAGATCCTTTTCTGCGGCTGATGAAGAAAGCACCAGCAGCGCCAGCCATAACTACAACACCGATGATAGTGAAGAAGTATGTTCCCATGCCACCTGTGGATGGAAGAGCGCCGAGTTTGGTATCGGTTACAGGAAGAGTTACATTTCGAGTTTCAGCACTATCTTTTGTAAGTGTTACATTATCGATATTTGTATTAATACTATATCCTTTTGGTGCTTTTGTCTCTGTAATCACATAAGTTCCTGCGCCAAGACCTTTTACTAAAACAGTTCCTTCAGTTGCTTCTACATCTGCTACAGCAGTTTTGTCAGTCATATCTGTGTCAGATGTAACCATTGTATAAACACCTGTATTCGTTTTTACAAACTGAATCGGAGCATTCTCACCCTGTTTTTTAATCTGGAATGTTGCACCTTTCAGAACCTTTGGGTTCTCTTTTGAATCATCAGTTTTATTAATTCTGATAGATCCAGAGTAACCTGGTACATTAGGTTTGGCGTGGGAATTATTTGTCTCAGCTTCATTTTTGTATTCTGTATCATCTGTAATAACACCAGTTACTTCAACACGTACACTCTGTCCAGCATGAAGATTAGCACTACCAATATAAGTATCTTTGAAGTTTACAGTCACAGCTTCTGTTGTTGCTAATTTTTTGTCTAATTTATATGCATCATTAACTTTTACTTCAGATCCATTTACCAGTACTTTAATTCCTGTAATTTTCATACCTGTTGGAGTATCTTTGATCCAGAATGCTCTATTTGTTGCATTAAGCGCATAACTTGGGAATGTAGTATCAATATTGAATTTTACTTCTTCACCTTTTGCTACGAATATCTGATCACCATTAACTAATGTTTTGGTAAGCTGATACGCTGAAGATTTAGCATTGATTGTTTTTGCAGCTGGAACGATTAAATTGTTAGCATCATTACCATAAGGTGCCTCACCCATAACATTGTATGTTGTATGATCACCTGTCGCAATAATCATGTACGCACCAATTTCAAGTCCATCAATTGAATATGACGTTGAATTAGCCGGAACTGAGATTTCTTGCACAGGAATTGGAAGTGGATTAACACTTTTCAGTGCTTCCCAGTCAATATTAACTACATGATTAGTATTAGTCGCAAGATTCTGTGCCCAACTCTCAATAGTCCAGTCACTGTTCGCTTCATCAAAACCAACTACTTTATAAACCTTCAAAGTAGTATTATCATTTGCAGTTAAACCAGTTACGGTAATACTACCCGTTGTAGTTGTTGCTGCATCAGCTGCAAATGCTGTAGATGCCATAGCCAGCACCATAATTGCTGCCATCAGTATTGCACTGATTTTCTTAAATAAATTTTTCATAAGGTTTGCTCCTTTCTTTCTCTGCATTTTTCTTTTTCGCCCTTCATCGGCCATTTACAATTAATGTGTTACGATCTCTTTGCTTCTTCCTCCCTTCGTTTATTATTTATAAACAACAGGAGTGCAGTTGCAAGAATCGTTACACCACTGATTGTAAATCCATAGGTTCCCGGACCACCGGAGTTTGGTAATGAATAAAGTTTCGTGTTTTTAATTGTCAAAACATTACCATCTTCATCCAAAGTCCACATTGACTGAGGTTGAACTTCGATTGGGGTTCCATCTTCTTTAACAAGCGTAACTTTTCCAAGTTTTACCTGGAAATAGATACTAGTTTCTAATAATGAATAGCCTTTTGGCGCTTTAATTTCTGTCAGTTTATACAATCCAGGTTTCAGATCCTTCAACTCAACAGTATCTTTGTCAATCTCGAATGACTTATAAGCATTACCGTCAAATTGCCCTGTAGTACCATCTTTTACTTCCAGTGTAAACTCTGCTCCACTCAATTCATTATTACCACTAGAATCAACTTTCTTCAGGTCAAGATTTACAGAATACTCGTTGATGTAGGAAACCTTGCCCAATACACCTCCGTCATTCGGATTATATGTGTACTCTGATGAAATAACATCCGTGTTAGGCGTCTGTTTACTATTTCCTAAAACAAACGTTGTTTCATTGTTTTCCACTGAATTCTGACAATTTGTTTCAACTGCGATATCAGTTCCTGCAATCTTATAACCATCTGGAACATTCACCTCAGATACAACATAAGTACCTCTTGAAAGGTTTTCCAACGTTTTTTTGTCAGCATCAGTAAGTTCTCCGGTAAGAGAGTCTTTCGAGACCGTAAGCGTAAATGTTTTACCCTTACCTTTAAACGCATCATCTCCATCCTCTGTTTTTACATTAAACTGGAATTCTCGATCCACAGAGGATTTTTCCTCTACCTTCTTGATAATATCAATCTTACCGGAAATTACATGGATTGTGTAGATTCCATAAGGATTGTTACTCTTCTTCTCATTTATTGCTTCCTGAATATTATCCTCTCCACCAGCAACATTGTTATTTGTATTTTTTTTACTTCCCTCCGATGGAGCTCCGGCATTATACGTTACTTTAAGATAGTAATTTGTGTCCGCTGTTGGCTGTTTATCTGAATCACTTAATTGACCCAAATCATATACAGGATTTCCCTTTGTATCTGTTGCAACCGGCTCCGTACACTTCGGATTCTTGTACCACTTCAACTGAATATTAACAATGTCTGCGGTTCCAACCTTCCCATCTTTATACGATGTTACGTCACTCGCTTTAAATAACTTATTCAGAATTTCTCCATCTGTCGGAATCGTATCACCCTTGTAAATGGTAATCTCTTTATCATTGATAAAAATCTTGGCATTTACATTAACCTTCGGCTGTGGCAAATAAATCTTCTCATTACCAAACGTAATATTGGATCCCTCCCTCACATTGGTCGTAACATCATTTCCACCAATATAAGTATCTTTCGCTTTAATATTAAGAGATTTAGTCCATGGATTATTTTTCTTCTTTTTTGGGATTGTAACATTCGTCCACTGTACCTGCAAGTTTCCATTAACCAGCCTTACCACTCCGCCATTTGCAAGTGTAAGAGGTCCATTTGCAAGCGATTCTTCAGTAATGATCTTTCCGGCATCATCAAGAAGATCAAATCTTGGATCAATCGTATCGGTAATGGTCGCATTTGTAATATCAACGTCATTAAAGATCGTCTGCTCAAATGTTCTGAACAGTTCACTCAGACCAGCTGCATCATCCGCTGTCTTAGCACATTCCGCACTGGATGCGATTCCCGGATAATCATTTGATCCATCGCCCGCTAGGAATTTCTCAGCCTTCGATGAAAGTGCAAAGCCTATGGTATATATGCTAACTCCTTTGTCTTTTAACTTCTTTGCTGTAACTTCTGCTCTCTTTTGTGCATCATTGCTCCAAGAAGCTCCCTGTGAACTATCGCTAGAATTTCCCGTTGGCTCTCCATCTGTAAATAAAATAACATATTTAGGAAGTGTATCACCATTTTCAGTTGCCGCAGTTAATTTATTATATGCATTGTTAAGGCTAAAATTAGGATCAGTTCCTCCATTTGCATTTAATCCGCTTACTGTGTTAATTAATGTATCCTTATTATTCTTAAGTTCCAATAAATCAGTTGTTGTTCCCTTCTCATCATAACTAAATGTGGCAATTCCAATCTTACTATTTGATGATTTTTCAGCAGTCGAATTTATAAACTGTTTAACGGATTCTTTTAATGCATCAAGTCTTGTCGCCAGTTTTATAAAAATTTCACAATTTTTATACTGATCCTCTGATATATCATAATAACCCTTTTTGTAAATATAATATCTATTATCATATTTCCGTATCTGATAATACTTGTTATTATATTTTAAATAATATGTATTACCAGATTTTAAGCTACTTCTTCCTTCTTCTGTATTATCTGCTACTTTTTTGTAATCAACAGGTATAGAATTATTCATTGAACCAGATACATCCAATACAAGCATTATATCTGCTGCTCCAGTAACTACAGTTGATTGGCTTCTACACTTAGACGCTGCAGAGATATCAATCTTATACGTTCTGTTCTCCCAGTCTATAACATGTGCCTTCTTCGAGTATTCCACATCAGATTCGATCAGTTCCTGATGCGTATAGTTTACAATGTGATAATAGCTATCCTTCGAATCTTTCTTAACTACTGTTTTACCATCAGCCTCATAAAGTGTGGCAACAGCAGTACCTGCTTCATCCTTTTCAACTTTTACGATCCAGGTATTTCGATTCTCATACTTATTCGGAACCCTCGTTTCTGTTAAAGTATAAGTTCCTAAAGGAAGATTCTCAAATTTTATGATTCCATCATCACCTGACTCTGCTGTATAAGTTTTAGAATTGTCATCCTGAGAAGTAAGAGTAAATCCTGCTCCGGATAAAGCCTCGCCTTTTGTATTAACTTTTTTGAAATCAAGTTCTGCAACACTGGCAAGTACATTGGTAACCGTTACCCATTGTCTACTGTCAACTGTAGCTTCACTAGAAATAACATTTCCATTCTGATTTGTTGCATTTTTCCCATTGATTAAAACCTGTTCATATTTGTCAGCTGATACATCAAGTTCTTGAACCTTATAATTCTTATTTTCCTCAAGTCCAGAAAAAGTTGCATGCTGACCAGGTTTCAACGTAAACACATTATTGTAGGAAACGTTATTTATTGTTTCACTCTTGAACTCAACATTTTTACCATCGCTTAAAATACCTTTAGTATTTGATGGAACATACTTCCCTTGGGCATTCTTAACAAGTAACTGAAATTTAAACTCTACATCTGCATACTTCTCTTTATCCGTATTACTCAACTGTTTTTCAACCGTAACCGACTTCTTCGGAACTGTTGGAAGATTGAACTTAAGCTTACAGTTGGAATCACCCTCACCTCTTTCGAGATAATAGAAATTAATTGTATGCATTGTATAATCTGCGAAACGATTCTCTCCGCTAACAAAATCTCCTTCTTCATTTGCATCAGCAAATAATTTTCTTAAATTTAGATTATTATTGTTACCAACTGTAACGTTGCCATTAGCAAAATTAATAGAGCCAGATGCTGCATTATGAATACCACCAATATCCAACACCAAAACGCCATCGATGTAAACCCATACATCATCATCTCCAGAAAACTCAAATACCATATTATTACCATTAATTTTTCCGTCTTTTGGCTGAATGAATTTAGCTGACATTGTCATACCAAAATGGAAATCTGGTGAATTTCCTGAAATTTCATGAATCCCCTCGTAAATAGACTCACCTAATGTATTGAATGGAAAGAAACTTCCATGCGGCTTATTACCCGAATCTTTTTGTAGGTTTATTGCATTTGTAGAACTTCCTGGTACCTTATATACAGTAAAATGTTTTGTCTTTTCATCAAACTGTGCAAAATTTTTAGCACTATCATATTCATAGTAACCATCTGCATCTTTTTTAAATAAGTAATTTGCATCACTATAAACCGTCTTGCCCGTACCTGAATCTGTTGAGAATAAATACGAACTACTCTCCTCATTCCCCTTATTTAATACCGGATATGAATCTTTGCCCAATGTCTTTTTCATAATGTTAGAATAGGGATTAGCTGACCCTGTCCACGCATTATAATCCCATACTCCATCCCTTCCATTAATAAACTGCAAAGAATGACCTTTATTTATTTCAGCAGTATTATAATTAAACATATTGATAGTAATACCACTGGCAGCACTATCAACAGTACTCTCCTTATCATCACTACTAGTTGTCTGTACAGAAGTGAAATCATCTGCCAACCATACAACTGAGAAAGTAGAAAAACTCTCTGTTTCAAAGTTTGCACTTTCAATCTCTCCATTGTCGGTTGTACTTACTTCAGCCTGTCCATCGTTGCTCATATTAACAACTTCTGTGACATTACCATTTGCATCCTCCACAAAATGTACCAGAGATACATTCATGTTTTCCTGTGCTGTATCTGTTTCAGCTACATCTTCTGGGATTTCTGCTTCTTTGTAGGCTATAGATACCCTGACACTTCCGTTCTGCGGTTCGATCTTAGTTCCATCGTCATTCAGAAAACTAATATCGTATGCAAGAAAACCTGCTACTGTATAACTCTCATTTTCTGCACCCTCGTGAAGCTGTTTCTCTATATCTGCATACTGGTCAGAACCTTTCTCGATCGGAGTCACAACAAACTGTGCACCTTCCGGAATAACGCCCTTCGCTGCTGTTGCAGTTACAACTACATTACCAACTTCCTGGGAATAAGAAACTTCTTCGCTTTCCAGAACATCCTCGACTTCTTCTGCCTCATCACTGCTGTCAACAACCTGTGCCATATCACTTCTTATGTAAGCCTCGGTTCCTTCCCAGGAAACCTTGTACCAGGTTGCTCCGTCCTCTGCTGTTACGGTATCCAGAAGTGTGAGCTGTGTTCCTGCGTTTACAGTTGCCAGAACCTCTGCCTCGACAGATGGACTGACACGAAGATTCGTATCGTCTCCCAGAACCTCGATCAGGCTTGTCTCACCATTCTCATCTGCTGCCGGAACCTCCTCCGGGCTCGCAATATCCTCTGCCGGTTCTTCCACCACATCCGGATCCTCTGCCGGCGCTTCGGTAGGTTCAGCATCCGGATTCTCTGCTGCCGGTGTCTCAGCTGCATCCTGCTCAGGCTCGTCCGAAATATCCATTCCGTCCGTAAGCTCCTCTGATGCGATAGGCACCTCGTCCTCATTACCGGAAACAGCTTCCGCCTCGACATCTGCTGTCTCAGGAGAATCCCACATAACGGCAAAAACAGCTGCGTTGCCAGTCTCAACCTGAAGTGTCTGGATCTGTTTGCCCTCGTTGACATTCAGAACCTTCAGATCCTCGTTGGCCTGTAAGGTGTTAACATCAGTATCACCGGTACTGCTGTTATAATGAAGCTTCTCAACGGTTACACTCGTGCTGGCTGCATCGGTAAGCTCCGGTGCTGCCGGTGTCTTGTACTCAAAAGTTACTCTGACTCTGCCGTTCGGCTCGACTCTGTTTCCGTCGCCATCAGCAAAATACACATCATACGCAAAAAAACCTCTCAGGCTGCTGCCCTTGTCTGTAGCTGCTGCTGAAAGCTTCTGAGAAACTGTATCATAAGATACGGATGAATTCTCGTTTACGCTGTCAGCCTTCAATGCTGTATTCTGCGGAAGAGCTCCGTCCTCCAGTGCCTCTGCTGTTACTTTAACAGAATCATTTTCATATGTAAGCGTCGATTGCTGCGCCTGTTCCGTTTCCTCCTGGTCAGCGCTGCTTACATCCGGTGTCGATTCTTCGGCCGCTGGTTCAGATGTAATTTCGCCATCTGTAAATATATCCTCCGTTCCATCTCCGAACGCCTCACTCGCGGAGATCGTATATGCACTTGGCATACAGGATACCATCAACGCCAAAGCCACCATAAATGCCAGGAGTTTTCTGATCTTATTATTCCTTAATTTTTTCATACCTTTCCCGCTTTCCTATGTGTGCATTAACGTGTACTGTATTTCTTATTACTTTACTTCTGTTTATATTCCTTTCTCTTAAAAAAGCTTCATGTTTTTAGCCGGTGAGTAAACAGGTTACACCTTTTCAATATTTTACCCTTATGTGATTGTAGTGTCAATATACCAGGCATTTTTGGTAAGGATATTGACATTATCAGATGCTATCGAAAATCAGTCTTCAACTCCTCCTTCTTAACTTACTCGTTTACTGGTTCTTTTCGCCTGATTTCTCCGATAAAATCTGACTATTCGTGATATTTATTATACAACACTACCAGTTGTTTTGTAAGGCCCGTTTTTTCAAAAAAAAGTGCCTCTGTCACTATTTTAACATGAATTTCTTCAGCTCATCCCGCTTCTTGACATTCAGCTTGCAAAAGATATCCGTAAGGTAATGCTTGACAGTATTAATGGAAATCCCCAGATGCTCTCCGATCTCCTTATTGGTCCATCCCCCACTTGCCAGCATGGCAATAGAAAACTCCATCGTCGACAGCTCCCCCGTAACCTTTCTCCGGTTTTCCGGATTATGAAGCGCCATCCAGCCCCTGCTGAAAGAAATCACACCCTCCGTGATCCGCTGATACGCATCCGGATCCCGATTCCGGATACATGCCTCGATCAGCCCCCGCCAAAGCCCATGATGCTCAATAAAAGGCTCCAGAAACCCATCCATCTTCGCCAGCTCCCAGCTCCGGAGCATCTCCTCCTGCGCCTCCTGCTTATGCTTTCGGTTGATCGCACACACCGCCATCATACAGTGGATATACGTCATACTGATCGGATACGACCTATCCGCCATAAACAAAGCAGCCTTCCCCATCCCATAAGCACTCCATATCTCCCCGTTAAGATAAGTATGGTGCGCCATCACATACGTGGCAAAAAGCCTCAGCCCCTCAGGAAGCATCCTGCTGTACTCCCCAAAAGCAGGCATCCCATCCGTAGGCAGATGAAGCAAAACCGCCCCCACATACCCCGCCAGAAGACAGGACGCATAAACATCCTTAGGAACCTTCTTCTTCATAGCAATCTTCACACAGGACTGGATTCCCTCCATCCCCCGCTTAGCCGCCGCCACATTCCCCAGCGTCAGATTAGAATACCCATACAAAATACACGCCGAAAGCTTCAGCTCAATAACCCTGCTGGACAGATACCCCCTCGTGATCTCACAACACTCCTCCGCCTGCCCCGTAAAATAAAAAAGCTCAGCCCGCGCAATATTCCTCAAATCCACATCCACAAACCCCTCAACAACCTCCCGAGCTCTCCCAGGCTCAAAAGACGAATTCAAAAGCGGCAAAACCACATAATCACACATACAACCCACTCTCCTCCAAAACCCAGGCAGCCCTCAAAAAGACCACCCTCAAAACCAAACCAACAAACCTCCGAAGCCCTCACACAAGCCACATCAACACACATCCGAAGCCCATCTCTCAAGCCACATCAGCACACATCCGAAGCTCTTCTCTCAAGTCCCACAAAACAGTCACCAAAACTCCGG
>OATX01001245.1_pt1 | contig 12596 bp, 10 predicted proteins | sample 1516741 | NCBI WGS metagenome assembly OATX01 (sample SAMEA2579984, study PRJEB22360) | human gut metagenome | biome: human gut; feature: human-associated habitat; material: faeces | place: Denmark | collected 2008/2010
TGAGCGACGGCAGCAAAAAGGGTGAAAGAAAATACCCCCCCGCCACAAGTACCAATGACATGGCAGCTCCTTTCAGAAAACGGGCATTCCCGTTGTTCAAGCGATGCTCACAGAAAGAAATGGCCTTACCGAAAGCTACCACAGGATGCGGCAACCAAACCGGATCACCCAGCCAGTGGTCGAGCAACCATGCCGTAAGCAACGGAAGGTTCAGATTAAAAGCAATACCTAACATGATGATTATATCTTCCATAAGCATATTCCCTTCATTCATACATTATAAATCCGAACTCATAAATTTTGCAATCGCAGCCACCAGCCTGTCATTCTCTTCCGGAGTTTGCGTGGCTATACGGAAAAACTGCTCGTTCAGCCCTGTAAAGTTGGAAGCGTCCCGAATGAGGATACCATGTTCTCCGGCAAGATAATCTTTCAGGGCGGATGCCTTGCCTATACGAAGCTGTACCAACATAAAATGCGTTTGCGTAGCCCATACTTCCAGTCCGCCAATGGCTTGAATCGCAGCGGACAGACGCGCCGTTTCTTCCAAATAAGCCGCTACATCCAACGGATTGGGAACATCATGCTCCAACAAAAACAGTCCCGCTTCAATGGCAAGCTGATTGACCGACCAAGGCATACGGTTAGTCCGTAAACGTACCAACAAACCGGAATTGCCTGTCACATAGCCAAGCCGCAAACCGGGAACAGCATACCTTTTCGTCATGGAATGCAGCAGCAGGACATTGGAATATTCCACCGCCTCTTCCGGAGAAAAGAGCGGACACAAAGTAAAGAACTCATAAGACTGGTCTATAATAAAACAAACCTGCGGATTATGTTCAATCAGTTCGCGCATATATTCCTTATCAACCACTGTTCCTGTCGGATTATTGGGATTGCACAGCCAAAACATCCGCACATCGTCCGGTAAGAGATACCCGTCTTGTGCCTGGGGTAGCTGATATAATGAAGTAACCCGATGTCCGTGCATACGGCAGGCATCCGCATACTCGCTGAAAGTAGGTTGCAGAATAGCCGTATTCGTGCCCCGGAAAGTCTGTGCTATGAGATAGATGGCTTCAGTCGCGCCGTTTGTCACACAGACGGCATCGGCAGGCAGATGATACAGCCGGGCTATCCGGGCTTCAAGCGTGTAGGGTTCCGGTTCGGGGTAGTTGCCGATACCCCCAATCCGCTCGCACAGGTGCGCTTTCAAAAGAGAAAGGTCTACCTTGCTGTAAACGTTGGAACTGAAATTAGCCGTTACCGGGCGGTTATATTTGTAGGAGTCATCTCCGTGTCCTTCAATCATATCTCTGTCTATTATATTTGGTTCTCGGTCAATATCTGATAGATAAGCGGCATATCGACGTGGCGGCGCACATGTTCGGCAAGCTTGTCATATTGCTCTTCCTTAAACTGTTGATAATCGAATGCCTCTGTCTTCTCCGATAATTTATCGGCAAACGGTTCGAGCAGAAAGTCGATAAATTCCGGATTATCAAGAATACCGTGGATATAAGTTCCCATGCAGGTGCGGTCGGCCAAATACCCGTCCCACAGTCCGTTTTCCAGCAAGTTCAGCGGAGATGCAGGCGCACCCTCTACGGGAACGGTGCTACCCATGTGAATCTCGTAGCCTTTTAGTTGAAAGTTGGGAGTTGGAGGTTGAAAGTTGAGAGTCGGAGGATGAGAGTTACCGTGCGAAACAGCGGTACGGCAGTTTTCAAGCAGTTGGAAGTTCACTTGTCTCGTCACCTTCTCCCCCGTCATACGGGTACTCACAGGCAGAAGCCCCAAACCGGGCAAGCGGTCAATATCTCCTTCCACATGATCGGGGTCGAGCACTTCCTGCCCCATAAGCTGATAACCGCCGCAAATGCCCAGCACGGCAGTCCCCTCACGATGGGCGCGGACAACAGCCTGCGCCACCCCGTTACGGCGAAGTTCATAAAGATCGGAAAGCGTGCTTTTGCTACCGGGCAGAATGATGATATCCGCTTTTGCCAATTCATCCGTATTATTGGTATAGAAAAGATGTACGCGCGGGTCACGTTCCAACGCGTTGAAATCCGTAAAATTGCTGAGATGGCGCAAAAGCACAACGGCAATGTTCACCTTTCCCCGTTCCGCCTGCATCGACTTTGCGGCAAGAGCCACCGAATCTTCCTCTTCTATATAAATATCCTTATAATAAGGCACTACACCCACAACGGGAATACCGCATAGTTCTTCAATCATCTTAACGCCCGATTCAAACAGGCGTATGTCTCCACGGAATTTATTGATAAGAATCCCCTTTATCCGTTCACGTTCATTCGGGCGAAGCAACATTACCGAACCGTAGACACTGGCAAACACCCCGCCCCGGTCAATATCCGCTACCAGAATCACATCCGCCCCGGCATACAAGGCCATAGGAAGATTTACCAAATCGGAGTCACGCAAATTGATTTCGGAGATACTCCCCGCACCTTCCAGTACCACAGGATTATATCTCCGTGCCAGCCTGTCATAAGCGGCGCGCACCTCTTTACGCAACTCTTCACGCCCTTCCTTGCGGAAATAATCATACGCGTTGCGATTGCCGATGGGACGGCCGTTCAGAACCACCTGCGAGGTATGGTCGGACTGTGGCTTCAACAGCAGCGGATTCATGTCCGTATGGCAAGGCACACCCGCAGCTTCAGCCTGCACAGCCTGCGCGCGGCCAATCTCCAACCCCTCGGGAGTGGCATACGAGTTTAACGCCATATTCTGCGCCTTATAAGGCGCAGGCCGGTAACCGTCCTGCTTGAAAATACGGCAGAAAGCAGCCGCAATAATGCTCTTGCCCACATCACTGCCCGTGCCGGCAAACATAATAGGGTGAAGTATCTTCATATATTTCTGTATTTTCGAGCGCAAAGGTAGCAAAAAGGTCGGTAGATTGAACAATAGAAAAGAAAGAGTGTTTCAAGTTTATCATTCTAAACCTAAACGATAAACTTGACATATGAAACAAATCTTACTCATTATCCTTCTGGGAACGGGTCTTTCCGTAACGGCACAAACCCTTTCCCTGAGTTTCGATGATGCCTTGCGGCAAATGCAGCAGGGAAACCGCAGCCTGAAGATAGCCGACAAAGGCATTGAAGCCGCACGCGCAGAGCGTGACAAGCTGAATGCCCTTTGGTATCCCAGTCTGCAAGGTGTGGGAACATTCGTACATCTGTCCGAAAAGATAGAAGTCAAACAACCTCTTTCGCAATTTACAGACCCTGCCAAAGACTTCGTGCACAACATCGTCCCCGGCGACCAGTTCATCAGCAGCATCCTCGACCAGATAGGCAGCCACACACTCGTCTTTCCGCTTGCTCCGCGCAACCTCACCACCGTAGGGCTGACAGCCGAATGGATTGTCTTCTCCGGTGGAAAACGTATCCGTGCCGGTAAAATAGGAAACACGATGATTGACATGGCACGCGAAAACCGTGAGCAAACCGACGCCACCCAACGTACCCTTTTAGCGGAGAGTTATTTCGGACTGCGTCTGGCACAAGAAGTGGCGCGCGTGCGCCAAGATACCTACCGCAGCCTGCAACGCCATTACGAGAATGCACTGAAACTGGAATCCGCCGGAATGATAGACAAAGCCGGACGGCTCTTTGCGCAAGTAAACATGGACGAAGCGCAACGCTCGTTGGAAGCCTCGCAAAAAGAAGTCGCTGTTTTGCAAAACGCATTGCGCACATTGCTCAATATGGACGACACCTGCGACATACAGCCTACTTCCCCACTCTTCATAAATGCCGTCCTACCCGCCAAGGAAGAGTTCCTGCAAACCATGCGAACCGAGAACTACACCGTCAACCAATTGCAGTTACAGTCGCACATCGCCAAGCAACAGCTCCGTATCGACCAAAGCGGATACCTGCCCGACATCGCCGTATTCGGCAAACAGACATTGTACGCCCACGGCATCCAAAGCAACCTCGTCCCCCGCACCATGATAGGAGTAGGATTCACCTGGAATCTTTTTGACGGCTTGGCACGGGAGAAACGGATACGCCAATCCAAGATAGCCCAACAAACCCTTGCCATAGGACAAGAAAAAGCCAAAGACGATTTAAGCGTGGGTATCGACAAGCTCTACACGCAGATGCAGAAATCCCAGGACAATGTACGTGCACTGAATACCACTATCGAACTGAGTGAAGAACTGGTGCGTATCCGCAAGAAATCGTTCACCGAAGGCATGGCTACGAGTACCGAAGTAATAGATGCCGAAACGATGCTGGCTACCGTACGTGTCGCCCGTTTGGCCGCCTATTACGAGTATGACGTGGCGCTGATGAACCTTCTGGCGCTATGCGGCATACCGGAACAGTTTGATAAATTGAGAATTGAGAATTAAAAATTGAGAAACAGGCTGCGCAATGGGAGTTTTAATTCCTTGGGCAATCCTATGTTATACTTTATAATTGTAATAAAAATGAATATCAACAATAAAACCATCAGCATTACATTCATCGTCATATTAGCCGTTACCGTAGCAGTGTCGGCCATTGGAATGTTACTTATGAGCCGGCAGCCCATGGTGCTGCAAGGGCAGATAGAGGCCACAGAGATACGTATCAGCGGAAAACTTCCGGGACGCATCGACTCCTTTCTTGTAGAGGAAGGCAAATGGGTAAAAGCCGGTGACACGCTCGTTGTCATCAACAGCCCCGTCATCGAAGCCAAGTACCGCCAAGTCAATGCGCTGGAACAGGTGGCCCAAGAACAGAACAAAAAGATTGACGCCGGTACACGACGGCAGATTGTCGCCACAGCCCGGCAGCTATGGAACAAAACGCAAAGCGACCTCACTCTTGCCCAAACCACCTATCAGCGTATCCTCACCCTCTACAAGGACAGTGTCGTCACCTCGCAGCGCAAGGACGAAGCAGAGGCCATGTACAAAGCCGCTCAAGCTGCCGAACGCGCCGCCTACCAACAGTATCAAATGGCAGTAGACGGTGCGCAGAGTGAAGACCGTGCCGCCGCCCGCAGTCTTGTAGATGCCGCCCGCAGTACTGTCGATGAAGTCTCCGCCCTCTTGGTAGACTCCAGACTCACCGCTCCCGAAGACGGGCAGATAGCCACTATCTTTCCCAAACGCGGCGAACTGGTCGTTCCGGGTACCCCTATTATGAGTTTGGTTGTGATGAATGATGTACACGTAGTCCTGAATATCCGGGAAGACCTGATGCCCCGATTCAAAATGGGCGGTACATTCAAGGCCGACGTTCCCGCCCTCGACCGAAAAGGTATCGAATTCCGCATCTATTACATCAGTCCTTTGGGCAGTTTTGCCACCTGGAAGTCCACTAAACAAACAGGCAGCTACGATATGCAAACCTTTGAAATACACGCACGCCCTGTACAAACGGTAGAAGGATTGCGACCGGGAATGTCCGTACTGCTGGCAATCGACGCAAAGCAGTAGTCGTCCGTATCACCATACAAGCCCCTTATTATGAATTTATTATATAATACTTTCTTCCGCGAATATCACCGTATCACCTCACGCCGTCTTTACCTCGGCGTGTGCATTATCCTGCCCCTGTTCTGTCTGTTCTTCATGGCCACCATTTTCGGCAACGGACAAATGGAAAACATCCCCATAGGCATTGTAGACCAGGACAACACAGCCACTTCACGCAACATCTCCCGCCGCATATCAGCAACCCCTACATTCAGCGTTACGGAGCATTTTACCGATGAAGCCTCTGCACGCCAGGCATTGCAGCGAAAAGAAATATACGGCTACCTGTCCATCCCGCCCCGGTTCGAGCAGAAAGCCGTCAGCGGAACGGATGCGTCACTGACCTATTACTACCACTATGCCCTGCTTTCGGTAGGAAGCGAACTAATGGCTGCCTTTGAAACCACGCTTGCCCCCGTAGCCCTATCCCCTATCATCGTCCAGGCAGAAGCGTTGGGAGTGGGACAAGAACAAATGCAGACCTTCCTTCTTCCGGTAGAAGCCAGTACGCATCCGCTCTATAATCCGGATATGGATTACTCTATCTATCTGAGCCAGCCGTTTTTCTTCGTCCTGTTCCAAATACTGATTTTGCTTGTAACCGTCTATGCCATAGGCAGCGAATTTAAGTTCGGTACAACCCGGGACTGGCTTCGGGCTGCCCTACCCGCAGGAAAAGACCCCGACAATCCGCAAAATGCCGACATCCTGACTGCTGTTGCAGGAAAGCTGTTGCCCTACACCCTTATATTCTCAATCATAGGCATACTGGCAAACTACGTTCTGTTCGGCCCTTTGCATATCCCCTTTCACGGCAGCCTGTGGTTGATGAACGTCGTAACAATACTGTTTATCATGGCTACGCAGGCATTGGCAGTGCTGATATTCTCTATCTTCCCTAAAATAGCTTATATCATCAGTGTCGTTTCAATGGTAGGTTCATTGGGAGCTACCCTGTCCGGGGTCACCTTTCCGGTAACGGCCATGTACGCGCCTGTCCATGCCGCATCCTATCTGTTTCCGGTACGCCATTTCACCGAAGCGGCACAAGCCATGATTTATTTCAATGCAGGCTTTGCTTATTTCTGGCAATCGGTAGCCATACTACTGATATTCTTACTGCTGGCGATACTGATTCTGCCTTTATTGAAATGGTGGATAAAGAGAACGGTAGAGAGCGAAGAAACCCTTCATGTCAGTGAAGAAGATAATGTAATCCGCCGCGAATGGAAAGCCATCTCCACCAATCCCGCCATCCTGTTGGTATTGGCGGGTGGTATATTCCTCTACGGCTTGCTCTACAACTATATGTATGCTCCCAATCTGGTGCGTAAAGCCCCCGTTGCCGTAGCAGACCTCTCCCACTCCGCGCTCAGCCGGGAGTATGTGCGCTGGCTGGATGCCGCCCCGCAGACATCGGTCTATGCCCAAACGTCCAATATCCTCGAAGCCCGCGAATGGATGAAGAAAGGAGAAGTTGCCGGCATACTCTATATTCCTGCCGACTTCGAGACGCGTGTGGCACGCGGCGAAACGTCCGTATTCACCCTTTACGCCTCTACCGACGCATTTCTCAACTTCAAGGGATTGCAAGAAGCAAGTTCACGCGTCATGCTTGCCGTAAACGACGCCCACCGACCTGCCGGAGCTGTTTTCCTGCCACCGCAAGGGTTGCTGGCCGTTGCATCATCCGCTCCCGTCAGCGTATCGGGAACAGCTCTCTACAATTACACCGAAGGGTATGGCTCTTATCTGATTCCTGCCGTAATGATTGTCATCATCTTCCAGACGATGCTGATGGTGATTGCCATGCTTACAGGCGAAGAGGCGGAAAAGAGACGAAAAGGGGTCTTTCCCATGAACGCCCGTTCTTTGGGAAATGCTCTGTGCATCGTGTCGGGAAGAACTTTCGTATATGTCATGCTGTATGTTGTGTTCTCCATATTCCTGTTGGGACTTCTTCCGCATATTTTCAGCATACCCAACATAGGAAACGGTTGGGACATTGCCACTATGATGATTCCTTTCCTGCTTGCCACAAGTTTCTTTGCGCTTGCCGTATCCCGCTGGTTTACCGACTCCGAAGCCCCGCTGCTGATGATAGCCTTCTTTTCAGTGGGCTACATCTTCCTTTCCGGCGTTTCCTATCCGTTGGAGTTGATCCCCTGGTATTGGCAAGCGGCGCATTACGTCTTCCCTGTGGCTCCCGCAGTACTCGCTTTCGTAAAATTAAATTCAATGGGTGCCGACCTTGCCGACATCTGGCCTCAGATGCTGACGCTATGGATACAAGTAATCGTATACGGCGCATGGGCGGTGCACACAACAAGGCGGGTTTATAAACGAAGTAACATCGAGACAGGTAACATAAAGGCATAAAAAAAGGCTATCTATCCCAGACAGCCAATCTTTTTGTTAACCTTAAATCTAATACTATGAAAAACACATTGCAAATATACGGACATTTCGGGAATCTCCAAATTATTCGGGGGCTGCAGCCCGACTTATAACATGATTTAATAGGAATACGCTGTTGTTAACAAATTGATACCCGAAAATTAAGAAAAAGTTACTATCTTCACCCCCAATTTAAATGCAGTGACTAAAAAAGCAATACAATGATTCATACCATCCTCGATACAGACCTCTACAAGTTTACAACGTCATACGCCTATATCAAGTTGTTTCCTTATGCTTTGGGAACCTTCAGCTTCAAAGACAGAGACGAGACAGCGTATACGGACGAGTTTCTGCGGCGACTGAAAGAAGCGGTTGCCAGGCTGTCCGAAGTGACGCTGACCCGTGAAGAACTGGAATACATGACGAAGCATTGCCGCTTCCTGCCCGGAGTTTACTGGGAATGGCTGTCCTCTTTCCGTTTCCGGCCGGACAAGATTGATATCTCTCTGGACAAAGACCGCCATCTGAGCATCGAAATTACCGATTATCTATACAAAGCAACCCTCTACGAAGTACCCCTTCTTGCCATTGTATCTGAAATCAAGAATCAGGTTCTCGGCAACGTCGCGGATATGGACGACATTATCTGCAAACTGTCGGAAAAGGTCACGCTGTCCAACGAGCACCGGCTTTCTTTCTCGGAGTTCGGCACACGCAGGCGTTTCTCATTCGACGTACAGGACAAGGTTATCGACTGCCTGAAACAGACCGCCCATTATTGCACAGGAACATCCAACTGCCACTTCGCCATGAAATACGGCCTGAAGACAATGGGAACGCACCCGCACGAATGGTTTATGTTTCATGGAGCGCAGTTTGGTTACAAACACGCCAACTACATGGCTTTGGAGAACTGGGTAAACGTGTACGACGGAGATTTGGGCATCGCCCTGTCCGACACCTATACATCCGGTGTGTTCCTGACCAATTTAAGCCGCAAGCAGGCAAAGCTCTTCGACGGTGTGCGCTGTGACTCCGGAGATGAGTTCGAGTTTACCGACAAGTTGGTTGCCCGCTATCGCGAACTGGGCATAGACTCCACTACCAAGACAATCGTATTCAGCAATGCCCTGGACTTCGGCAAAGCCCTTGACATACAGGAACACTGTCGCGGCAAAATTCGCTGCGCTTTCGGCATCGGTACCAACCTGACCAACGATACCGGCTTCAAGCCCTCGAACATCGTGATGAAGCTGACGCAATGCAAAATGAACGTCAACCAGGAATGGCGCGAATGCGTAAAGCTGTCCGATGATAAAGGAAAACATATCGGCAGCAAAGAAGAAGTACGCGCCTGCCTGTACGATTTACGGCTGCTATAAAACTGTTTCCGGCACCATTCAAAACATAATACCATGAAAAAAGCCCTGTTCATCTTCCTATCGGCAGCATTGGGAAATATCCTTACCGCAAACGCCCAGTATTATAATACCACCGGCAAACACCTGTACTATGAAACCCACAACAGCCGGAACAACATCACACGTCAGTCCCTGTCCTTCGTCAAGCAGACCGAAGCCGGAAATGATACGCTGCACATCACGCTGGCGGATTCCGTCCTTCCTCTCAACGAAGAAAAGAAAGGCTTCATGTCCCGACAAAAGATAGCCTATACCCAAGACAACACCATTGTGTATATGATGGATGAAACGTCCATGAGCGATGACATGAAAATCATCATGGACAACAAGGAAAAGGAAGAGGAAGTCATGAAAAAGCTCAGTTCCGAAGGATGTATCTATATTGTGCTGCACAACCGCGTCAGAAAAGGCGAGAAGATGAAGAAAAGCAAATACACCTTCAAGGCCGGACCAATCAAGATGACAACCACCCTAAACGGAGAATACCAGGGCTTTGAACGGCTCAAAACACCTGCCGGAGAATTCGACTGCATAAAGCTGACCTATACCATGAAAGCGAACATGCTCCTTTTCTTCTCCGAAACGGTTAATATCACCGAATGGTATGCCCAAGGCATCGGCTTGGTAAAGAGCGAGGAGTACGAAAACAAAGAAAAGACAAAGACAGTCAAGACCTTAATCGATATAAAGGAACCGTTATAGCCTCTTCCTCTTATAAGCAAACTCCTGCCATTTCTCTTCCGGCCAGTCCTGTCGCTGCATCTCCGTGCGTGCCATGACAAAGAAGAGATCCGACAGGCGATTCACGAAGCACAAAATATCCTCATTCAGCGGAGATTGGCGGTGAAGCGTCCATAAGCGTCTTTCGGCACGCCTTGCCACCGTGCGGGCAAAATGCAGTTGCGCCGAAACGGGCGTACCGCCCGGCAGAAGGAAATAACCGTTCTCTGTCAGCCCGGCAGTCATGGCATCCATTTCCTGTTCGCAGCGTACGGTCAGTCCGGCGGCAGAAAGAAGATTAGGATTCAATACATCATCGGGAGTAGCCACATGGCTCATCACTACCATCAGTTCCTTCTGAATAGTGTGCAGCAACTCCTGCCGGTCATCCCCGGCAGAGAGCATGGAACGCACAATGCCTATCACAGCATTCAGCTCGTCCAGGCAACCGTTTGCCTCGATGCGAATATCATCTTTGGGGACACGTGCTCCGCCATGAATTCCGGTTGTCCCCTTGTCTCCCGTACGGGTATATACTTTTTTCATCTTTTATTCAAATAACTTCATTATATCCGTCTCTCCCCAATAAAGGTGCGTATAACTCGCTATCGTGTTCTTATAACGGAATACGGGCGTACTCACCGGCTGCCCTTTGGCGTTATACACCTGCGCGACGGTAGGCGGCATATACAACTCTTTCCGGCTGTCATCGGGAGCCGTCCCCGGCTTTCCAAACTGCGTATAATGAAACTCGTGTCCCCGCAAACGCTGCCCCTTATAGTCGAAGCTGCGATACCCCAATGTCAGTTTCCGGTATGCACTCTCATTGGAGATATAAAAAGGAAATACACCCGCCATTCTGTCGAACCCGCAACCGCCACCCTCATGTTCCCGTTTGTCATAACTTATGGCATACGAAAGGTAAATCAGTCCGCCACACTCCGCCAGTGTCCTGCCACCGGACTCTATATACTCCCGAACGGATTCTTTCACCTGACGGGCTCCGGCGAGCGTCACGGAATGCTTTTCAGGATACCCGCCCGGCAAGTACAACAAATCGATATCCCGCGATATGGGAACATCCTTTTCAGGATCGAAGAAAGAGACACTCCCCATTTCGCGCAATATCTCCAAATGTTCCTCATAAATGAAAGAGAAAGATTCCTCATTACGCGCCACCGATATACGCAGACCGCCCGGTTTCCGACCGCCGACCCTATCCTGCCCCTTTCCCCTCATTTCCCGCAACGGAAGCGCCGTCTTTTCCAGCAACAGTTTCCAATCCACGTATTGTTCCAGCAACCCTGTCAGAGTACCGATGGCATCCGTACCTTCGGATCGGCTGAAATCAAGCCCCAAATAACGCGATTCCTGCTCCAGCGCTTTCGTCTTCGGAAGGTAGCCCAAACAGGCAACGCCCACCTCGTCACACACTTCCTGAAGCATTTCATAATGCCGGGGCGACCCCACACGATTGAATATCACCCCCGCAATCCGTATCTCCGGACAAAAATGAATGAATCCCGACAGCAAAGGAGCCATCGAATAAGCGGCAGACTTGGCATCCACCACCAGCACGACAGGAAGCTGCAACAACCGCGCTATCTCCGCCGAAGATCCCCGGTCGCGATCGTACCCGTCGAACATCCCCATCATCCCTTCCACAATGCAGGCGTCCGCAGAAGCGGCGCGGCGCGCATAAAGCTCGCGCACATGTTCACCGGAAGCCATAAACGTGTCCAGATTAACGGACGCGCGTCCGCATACAGCCGTATGGTACTTGGTATCGATATAATCCGGTCCGCATTTAAAAGGCTGTACCGCCAACCCTTTTTGCGTCAGCAGAGCCATCAGGCCGCGGCTTACGGTAGTCTTTCCGCTACCCGATGTAGGGGCTGCTATGAGAAATTGAGGAATGTGGCGCATGTCGCTTGAATTTAAATATAAGGTAATAAGTATAAGCAGGCTCTCCGTTACAGACTGACTTACGGATTTTATTCGGCAAAGGTAAAAATATCTCCGACAAAAACCTTATCTTAGCTGCCAAATATAAAAAAACCGCTATGATAACCGAAGAACTTAAAAAACTCTACATCGCGCATACCGGGCACGAACCCGAAGCCATCGACGAACTTCCCTCTTCCGGCTCCAACCGCCGTTATTTCCGCCTCACAGGCACGCCTACACTGATAGGCGTCAGCGGCGAATCCGTCGAGGAAAACCGTGCCTTTCTCTATATGGCAGAGCATTTCCGCCAAAAGGGCTTACCCGTACCCCAAGTATTTATCCGTTCCGAAGACGACGTGTACTACCTTCAGGAAGATTTGGGAGACACTCTCCTGTTCAATGCCATCGAGAAAGGGCGCAAGACGAGCGTATTCGGAGAAGAGGAGAAGCAATCGCTGCGTAAAACCATCCGCCTGCTGCCCGCCGTACAGTTTGCCGGAGCCGACGGCATGGACTTCTCCTATTGCTATCCGCAGGCGGAGTTCAACAGCCGCAGCATCCTGTGGGACTTGAACTACTTTAAATACTGTTTCCTC
>OATX01001258.1_pt1 | contig 12483 bp, 2 predicted proteins | sample 1516741 | NCBI WGS metagenome assembly OATX01 (sample SAMEA2579984, study PRJEB22360) | human gut metagenome | biome: human gut; feature: human-associated habitat; material: faeces | place: Denmark | collected 2008/2010
AAAAATTATATTAAATTAATATTTTTTTGAAATTTAGTTAAATAAAATTAATGATATTGGAAAAAACGGCTTAAATATGATATATTTTATGTAGGATTTTGTATAAAAAGGAGGATAAGAATGAATCGAAGAAAAATATCAGCTATGTTAGCAGTAGCTTTGATTACTACTCAAGTGCAAGGTGTTACATTTGCAGATACTAAAAATGGAAATCAAGAAAATAACAAAGTAAATGAAGTTGTTGTTGGAAATAGCAATGAAAGTAATTCTGATTCAGCGACTGAAAAGTCAGAAGATAATCAAGAGGGGAACTTAGAAAAAGATAACAAATCAGAAGAAAGTACTGGGGCAGCTACTGAAGATAAAGAACAAACTGAAAAAGAGAATACTGAAGCTGAAAAAGAAGAAAATAATAATGGTGAAGAAAAAAATGATACGCCATCAGAAAAAGAAGATAAATCTGATGAAACACAAACTTCAACACCATATAAGGTAAAAGGAAAGTTAGAATTAGATGTTAATTTTGCTAGTCCTATAAAAGTAGCAGATTCAAGCAAAACAAATTTTACTGTAAAATTAACTAAAAAGGATGGACAAAGTCATACTGTTAAATTAGGTTCTAATGTTACAAGTGGAAAGTTAGATAACAGTGAAATAACTTACACTTTAGAAGCATTAGATTATAGAAGAAATAAATTAAGTGAAGGTGCAACAGAATTAAATTTCTATCACTTAACTTTTGAAAATCTTGAATTAGGAACATATTCAGTTGAGATATCTGGAGGTGGATATCAAACTGTAACGATGGATAACGTAGAAATTGAAAAGTCTTCAAAGAGAATTCTAGTAGGTACAGATGAAAAAAATATAGAATCAGAAGATGGAACTACTGAACATTATCCAGCTGCTTTAATAGGTGGTGATTTTGATTCTGATAGTAAAGTTGATAAAAAAGATTATGAAGATTTAAAAAATGCTATAAAGAATAAATCAACAGATACAAAGTTTGACTTAAATAGAGATGGTAAAGTTGATATAACAGATTTAAGTTATGTACATAAAAGTATGGATAAGGTTAAGAAAGAGCCAGTTGTAGTTAATACAACACCAATAATAAACCCAGAAAATGTTGATATAAATTTAGATAAAGAAAAGCTAACTGTAACTGGAGATATTAAAAACATACTAAAAGATAGTGATGATGTAGTATCTTTACAAGCTAAAGGTGAAATAAGTGAAGAAAATCCTATAGAAATTCCTATGAGTTTAACAGGAAAATCAAGAGCTGCTAGTTCAGAAGAAGAATCAGCATCAATTGAAGAAGTTGTTATACAAGCACCAAGTGAAAATGCACCATCTAGTGGTGAAGTTGTTATACCAGGTGCAGGAGAAGATGGACAAGACTTAACAGTTAAATTTAATGATTCGAATGTAACTAAATCAGCAGCAAGAACTGCTGATGGTACACAAATGGACACTATAAAAATAAATTTAGGAAAGCAAGTTGCAGTAAGTCAAGTTAATATAAGAGTTACTGGAAGTAGAAGTAATAAGAATTTAACTGAAATAGCAAAAGTTGAATTTTTAAATAATGTATATAAAGAAGTTCCAAAACCTAAAATGAATATACCTGTTATAAATAATTTTACAAGTTCAACTGCTGTTGGAAATGAGGCTATGACAATAGGCTGGAACCATGAAACAAATGTATCAGGTTATGAATTAAAGGTTGAAGAATTAGATAATAACAATAATGTAGTTGATACAAGCACTTATAAAACAAGTCAAAATTCTTTAAAAATAGAAAAAGTAAAACCTTATGGAATTTACAGAATTAGTATCCAATCAATTTCAGGAGAATGGAAGAGTGGTTACAAAGATGAGCAAGAGGGTTATAGCACAGCTACAACAGGTGATACTAACAAAACAAACAATTCAAATGATAAAGATGGTAAGCCAGATAATGTTGATGCAAATTATAATCCACAAGCTTGGGATTCCAAGACAGGAATATTAACAGAAAAAGCAAATGGAGACAATGGAAGCAACTTTGGAGCTGATTCTATAATAGAAGTTCAAGTAATACCAGAAACAGCACCAGAAGGTCCAGAAGGAATTTCAGTAAAAGGTGGATATAAACAACTTACAGTTTCATGGAAAGCTCATGCAAAAGCAAAAGATTATGAGTTATATTACAGAGAAGTTGGAACTAAAGAGTGGTTAAAAGCAAATGATAATGGTGATAAATATAAAGATTCTGACTTAAATGATGATATTCCAACAGGAGTAAAAGATTTAGCAGCAGGAGTTGCTGATAGTAAGGACTTTATAAGAGCTACGTCATATACAATAACAAATTTAAAAGATACAACAAGTTATGAAATTATGATGACAGCAACAAACCACCATGGAACAGGTGGATTATCTCAACGTTACCTTGGAACTACAGCTAAATTAGTACCACCAGTAACGCCTAACTATAAGCTTATAAATACACCAAATGGAGTGGGAAGTTTAACTAATAACATAGAAAAAGTTGAATTTACTCAAGGTGGAACTACAGATAATGATATTTCTGTTTTAGATAATGATTATACTACAGCATGGACTTGGCATAACTGGGATACATCTGCTTATGGAAAATGTGGTCCTAAGATAACATTTAAAGAAGAACATAAAATAGATACTATAAAATTAATAACAAGATTAGACTTAGATTCATGGCCATATACAGGTAATATAGGATTTGTAAATTCACAAGGAAATTGGGAATATAGAGATGCTTCATTAAGCACAAGTGGAAGAGTAGTAACATTAAAATTATCAGAGCCTATAACAACTAAGCAAATACAGCCAAATATATCTGTATATCCAGGTTCAGGTTCAGGTAAAGTAAATATATCTGAAATTAAGTTATATGAATATGATAGCTTAGAAAAAGATGTAGATAACTTATTTGCTGATGATTTAAAATTATCATTAAATAGTGATGTAACTAGAGAAAAAGTAGAAGAACTTGTTAAGAGAGTAAATACAATAGACCCAGTAAACTTAGAATATCATCCAAATAAAGATGAAATACTAAAGAATTTACAAAGAGCTCAAGACTTATTAAATGATATTTCTTTACAAGATGAAATAATAACTTTAGATTCAAGTATACATAGTATAGGGGCTCAAAATACTATAGGACAAACTAATGATTACCAAGCTCTTGGTATAGCAGTAAAACCAGGAGATAAGGTTAATATTTACATAGCAAGTCCAAATAGAAGCGATACTAAATTTAATTTAGTATTAACACAATTTAATGCAGAAAGTGGAACTGCTTATAAGGTCATAAAAGAATTAAAAGTAGGTAAAAATGAAATTGAAATACCTGAAACTGGTTTTGATATGAACTATGAAAAAGGTGGAAACTTATATATAGGTCTTAAGAGTGGATTTGCAGAAAGTAATACATTTAAGGTAAGAGTAAGTGGTGGAACAAAAATACCACACTTAAATGTAAATAATATTATAGATGATGCTTCTAAAGAAACAGAAGTTAAAGATGCTATAAGAAAATATATTAAAGACTTAAAGAGTTATGTAAGCACTTTAAAAAATAGATATCCAAGCACAGCTAGTATAGAAGATAATGTTAATAATATTTACACTTATGACCCAGAAACATCTATATTAAATGCTACAGATATAGAAGGTGAAAGAATAATGCTTTCTTTTGCAGCTGATAAGGTACTTAGCTCAATAGAAAGTGGATTATCAGGAAATGAAGAAGCTCAAGTAAATAGACTTTATGATACATTACTTGCTTGGGAACAAATAATGAAAATTTCTTATTCACAACAAGGTTTACTTGAAGCACCAATAGACTTTGATGGAGATGGTCAAATAACTGGTAAGGCTTTAGATGTATTAGGTGGAAAGAGTGAAAATCAATACTACAATGAAAATAGAGCACCTAAAAACCGTATGAATATTAAATATCAAAGAATGTTTACTGGAGCATTTATGTATGCATCATCACATCACGTTGGTATAGGATATGGTTCTATTGAAGGTGCAATGAATGGTACTCCTTTCAAATTTGATTCAAATGGAAACTTAACAAATTCAGCAGATGGAAGCTTATTTGGATGGGGAATAGCTCATGAAATTGGACACGTTCATGATAGACCAGGACTAACATATGCTGAAACAACTAATAATATATTAGCACTTATAACTCAAACATTTAATGATATAAATACATCTAGATTAGAGGGTGGAACATATGAAAAGATATATGATAAAGTAACTTCTAATAGTGTAGGTTTAGCAAGTGATGGTGGAACTAGATTAGGAATGTTCTGGCAATTACATTTAGCATATGATAATGACTATACTTATAAAATGTTAGATCTTAACTCTGATAATAAATTAGATAATGATACATTCTATGCTAAGTTATATAGAGAAACAAGATTAAAAGGTGTAGCTCCAAATGAAAATGGACATGATTCTACAGCTCAAACATTTATAATGAGAGCATCTGATGCAGTACAAAAAGACTTAAGAGGATTCTTTGAAAAATGGGGATTAGTAGCTAGTCCTAATACTAATAAATACTTAAATTCAAAGAACTATCCAAAAGAAGATAAGGCTATTTACTACTTAAATGATGATGCTAGAAGAATTAGATTAGCAGCTGGAAATAATACTGAATCAATAACTATGGCTAAAGATACTGCAGTAAAGGGAAGCTTTGGAGTTGATGCAAATGGAACTCAATTAATTAATAAATCTTACTTAAATCAAAAAGAAGTTCCATTAACATTAAGTGTTACAAAAGATGCAGATAAAGTTTTAGGATATGAAATAATAAGAAAAGAAGCAACAACAACAGGAACTAAGGAAGTAGTAGTTGGATTCGTTGAAAGAGATAAAAATGGAGAAAATGGATTAACTAAGTACACTGATGTTATTGATGCTATAAATAATAGAGCATTTGAATATAAGGTAAGAGCTTATGACTATAACTTAAATGTTACACAAGAAACTACAATTGGTAATATAAAAGTAAATCATGATGGAAGTATATCAGAAGCTAATTGGGTATTTGATACTAATACAAGAAGTGAACATGATATATCTGATGAACATTCAGGACATGGTCAAGCTCAAAATGGAGAAATTAAACAGATAAGTGATAATGACCCAACAACTATTTATACAGCTAAAAAAGCAACTAATAATAATGGTACAGTTGTTTCAGGAGATCCATATGTAACTATTGATTTAGGAAATGCTAAATCTGTTGTAGGATTAAAATATAATCCAGGACAAGCACCTAAAAAGAAATTCTCATTAAGAAGCTTATTTAGTAAAAATTCAGGTACTGATTATTCACCAATAAGAAGTTATGAGGTTTGGGTAAGTAAAGATGGAAAGAGTTGGTCAAAAGCTCATTCAGGAGAATTTGATACAACTAAAGAAAATACAATTTACTTTAATGAAAATGGAAGCAATTCAAATACTCAATTATGGGCATATGATGCACAATATGTTAAGTTAGTAGCCAAGGGAGCTAATGCTATATCTATAGGAGAAATAGATATATTAGGTCCAACAGGAGATAATATAGAAATTGGTATAGATAATGGAAATAAAGTTTATGAGCATGGTGTAGGTAAGTTAGCAACTGATTATACTTATGCACCAGGAAAGACTATACCAGCAGGTTCTATAATAGTTACAGGTGAATATAAAGGTGACCCAGCATTTAATGTACCTTTAGTAATTAATGAAAAAGATGAAAACTTTGCTTTAAATGCTCAAGCAATTTTATTAGCAACACTACCAGAAAATTCACAACTTGGAGAAGTTGCTAAGGGAACTTGGTTATATTGGATAACGCCAGAGCAACAGGAAGATAAAGAAAATATTAAGGGAACTAAGATAAAAGCTGAACTTTACAGATACAATAAGCTAGATAGCAATAATGCACCTGTAGGTCAAAGATTAGTAAGTGATACATTCTTATATGATTTACCAACAAACTTAGAAAACTTACCATCAATAGAATTAAATAATTCAACAGCAAGAGCAATAGCAAATGAATATGATGAAGTTATAGAAATAAGTAATGATATGATTCAAAATGTATTTAACAACAGATAGTAAACTAAGATAATAATATTTTTAATTGAAAGGGGTTATCTCTTTTATGATAGCCCCTATAAAGTACGGAAGGAGATAAGTTATGAAAAATAATAAGCTGAAGCCAACTGTAAAAACAGCTTTGGTATATACATTAGCAGCAACTTCAACAGCTGCAATAGCTTATGCAACACCTAAAATTATAGAAAATAAATCTAAAAATACAGAAAATAAATTTGTATTAGATGTAAAAAAAGTAGATTCAGATACAGTTAAAGTATCATTAGATAATATAGAAGATATTCCAAAAGCTCTTCAATTTAGCTTAAAGTTAGATGGAATAGTTTTAAAAGAGGAAAATGGAAAGCCAGTAATAAAGGATTTAATAAATCCAGCAAAGTCAGATAAAATAATAACAGATTATACTTATAATAAAGAAAATAATACAATAGATGTTTTAATAACAGCACAAGACTCTATACCAAAGACTGGTAATGAAATTGATGTTTTTGAGTTAGATATACAAGCTTCTAATGATAATTCATCAAGAAAGTATAAAATAAAAAATGAAGAAAAATCTGAATATAAATATGTAAGTAACACAAATAAAGAATATGTAAGAAGTGTAAGTGTTAAAAATGAAGAATTAACATTAAATACAAATCCTACTGTAAAGATGAAAGAAGGTAAGTCTTACATAGAAATTACTGAAGGAGAAACAATTCAATTAACAGAAGAAGTTTTAAAAGAAAAAGGTTTAGAAATAAAAGATGATGAAAATGACAAAATAACTTTAGAAGTTAAAGATGCAAGTGATAAAAAAATAACATCATTTAAAGGAACTGAAGAAGGAATATATGATTTATATATTACAGCAAAAGATGACTTTGGTGGAGAATCAAAAACTTTAAATGTACAATTAAAAGTTAATGCATCAACTGTAGGGCCTACTATTACTAGAAATGGAAAAGCTCTTGAAGATGTTACTATAAATGCAGGTCAAGCATTTAATTTAATGGATAGCGTTAAAGCTGTAGATGTTAATGGAAATACAGTAAATGTTAGTGTTTCATCAGATAAAGAACTTAATTTAGATACAGAACAAGACACTACATATGTTATAACATATAGTGCTACTGATAGTCGTGGTAGAAAAACAGAAAAAACTATAAACTTAACAGTAAAAGGTAATAAAGCACCAGTAATTGAAGGTGTTAAGAACCATACTTTAAAAGTTGGAGATAGTTTTGATCCAAAGGCTGGAGTTACTGTAAAAGATGAAGATGAAAATATAGAATTAGTAGTTGAAAGCAATGTTAACACAAATATACCAGGTGTTTACAAGGTTATATATAAGGCTACAGATAGTGGAAATAAAACAACTATAGTTGAAAGTTCAGTTGTTGTAAATCCAAAGATGACTACACTTAATAAAATTCCAGTAATAAATGCTCAAGATAGAATAGTTCAATTAGGAGAAAAGTTTGATCCTTTAGAAGGAGTAACAGCAACTGATGAAGAAGATAAAGATCTTACTAAGAGCATAAAGGTTATTAGAAATGATGTTAATACAAATGTTGCAGGAGATTATACAGTTGTATTTAGTGTAACAGATAGTCAAGGTGCAACAGCAATACATGAAATGCTAGTAGTTGTAAATCAACCGCCAGTAATACATGCAGAAGATAGAGTTATAACTGTTGGAGATGAGTTTAAAGCATTAGAAGGAGTAACAGCAACTGATGATGAACAAGGTGATATAAGAGAAATAGAAGTTGTAGAAAATAATGTTAAAACAGATACTCCAGGAGAATATACAGTTACATATAAAGTAGTAGATAAACTTGGTGGAGTAGCTACAAAAACAATAAAAGTAACTGTAAAAGAAAAAGTTACTTTAGTAGAAAATGTAGTTATAAACAATAGAGTTAACAATTTATATATAGGAAGTAACCAAGTATTAAGTGCAACTATAACAAATGAAAATGCAGATAAAAAAGATGTAGTATGGACAACTAGTGATGAAAAGATAGCATCAATAGAAGCATATGGAAATACTGTTAAAGTAATAGCCAAAGCAAAAGGAAAAGTAACTATAACGGCAAAAGCTACAGATGGAAGTGAAAAAAGTGATAGTATTACTATAGATATACAAGATTACAAAGAGCATGTAGTAGATTTAGCAAAAGATATTATAGATACTAACGTTGTAACTCCAGTAAATGGTTCAGGTCAAAAAGACTCTCCAGTACAAATGGAAGTAAAAGATGTAACTGTAGAAGGATTTAATAAATTCTTAAAGAAGGTTAAGAAATTAAATCCAGAAATACAAAGAGAATATACTGATGGAGAATTTACAGTATATCAAATAAAAATTCAAAATAATTCATTAATGTCTAAGTTTATAAGAACTCTTAAAAATGAAGAAACAAATGAAGCTTATATAAACATAAAAATAAAAAATTCAGTAGCAAATAGTGAAGAATTAAAATCAGAGCTTAAAAAAGTATTAACTGAAAAAGATGAAGAAATAGTAAAACCAAGTATTCCTGGTGGAATTATAAATGCAATTCCAAAAATTGAAGCTAAAGATAGACTTATAAATGTTGGACAAAAGTTTGAACCTTTAGAAGGGGTAACAGCAACTGATAAGGAAGATGGTACTATAACTAAAATAGATGTTATAGAAAATACTGTTAATGAAAATGTTGCTGGAACATATAAGGTTACATATAAGGTAACAGATAGTAAAGGTGCAGAAGCTAGAAAAACAATAACAGTAATTGTAAATGCATTACCTGTAATAAATGCAGAAGATAAAGTTATAAAAGTTGGAGAAGACTTTAATCCATTAATTGGTGTAACAGCAACTGATAAAGAAGATGGAGCTATAACTAAAATAGATGTTTTAGAAAATACAGTTAATGTAAATGTTCCAGGAGAATATAAAGTTACATATAAAGTAACAGATAGTAAAGGTGCAGAATTTACTAAAACAATAAATGTAACTGTAAAGAAAGAAACTATATTAGCACAAAGTGTAACTATAAATAATAAAATTAATAGCTTATATGTAGGAAGTAACAAAACATTTACTGCAACTGTAAATGAAGAAGCTGATAAAAAAGATGTAGAGTGGTCAGTAAGTGATGAAAATATAGCATCAATAGAAGTTAATGGAAATAGCGTTAAATTAATAGCAAAAGCAAAGGGACAAGTAACTATAACAGCAAAAGCTACAGATGGAAGTGAAAAAAGCGATAGTATTACTATAGAAGTACAAGATTACAAAGAGCATGTAGTAGATTTAGTAAAAGATATTATAGATACTAATGTTGTAACTCCAGTAAATGGTTCAGGTCAAAAAGACTCTCCAGTACAAATGGAAGTAAAAGATGTAACTGTAGAAGGATTTAATAAATTCTTAAAGAAGGTTAAGAAATTAAATCCAGAAATACAAAGAGAATATACTGATGGAGAATTTACAGTATATCAAATAAAAATTCAAAATAATTCATTAATGTCTAAGTTTATAAGAACTCTTAAAAATGAAGAAACAAATGAAGCTTATATAAACATAAAAATAAAAAATTCAGTAGCAAATAGTGAAGAATTAAAATCAGAGCTTAAAAAAGTATTAACTGAAAAAGATGAAGAAATAGTAAAACCAAGTATTCCTGGTGGAATTATAAATGCAATACCTCAAATTGAAGCTTCAGATAAAGTTATAAATCTTGGAGAAAAATTTGAGCCTTTAAAAGGGGTAAAAGCAACTGATAAGGAAGATGGAAATATTACAAAAAATATAAAAATTATAGAAAATACAGTTAATGTAAATGCTGTTGGAACATATAAGGTTACATATAAGGTAACAGATAGCAAGGGTGCAGAAGCTATAAAAACAATAATTGTAACTGTAAAGAAGGATGCTGTATTAGCACAAAGTGTAACTATAAATAATAAAATTAATAGTTTATATGTAGGAAGTAACAAAACATTTACAGCAACTGTAAATGAAGAAGCTGATAAAAAAGATGTAGAATGGTCAGTAAGTGATGAAAATATAGCGTCAATAGAGGTTAATGGAAATAGCGTTAAAGTAATAGCAAAAGCAAAGGGACAAGTAACTATAACAGCAAAAACTACAGATGGAAGTAATAAAGTTGATACTTTCACTATAAATGTAGAAGAGTATAAAGATAATGTAGTAGATTTTATTACTGATATTATAGACACTGAAGTTGTTTCAGCTATAGCAGGTTCAGGTGAAAAAGATTCTCCATTACAAATGGAAGTGCAAGAAGTAAGCTTAGAAAAATTTGCTGGTTTCTTAAATAACATTAAGGAATTAGATGCAACTGTAGAAGATAAATATACAGATGGAAACTTTATAGTTTATAAAATAAAGGTTAAAGATACATCATTCATTTCTAAAGTTGTAAAAACTATTAAAAATGAAGCTAATGATGAAGCTTACATAGAAATAAGAATATCAAAAGACTTAGAAGAAGCAAGTTTATTTGAAGCAAAATTAGAAGAAGTTATACCTAAAAATGAAGATACAAGCAAACCAGGAGATGAAAATAAACCTGGAAATGAAAATACTCCAAGTGATGAAAATAAACCTGGAAGTGAAAATAAACCAAGTGTAGAAAATAACTCTGAAAATCAAGAAACTTCAAATGATAAAGTTACTACAGAAAACTCTAAAAATGATAATTTACCTAAGACAGGAAAAAGAAATGTATTAGCATATATAGGATCAGTTACTATAGCAGCAGGTGCATTATTAGTAGGTAAGAAAAAGAAAAAATAAAATTATAAAAGCAAAATAAATTTATAGATTATCATAAATTTGTTTAAAGCATATAATAAAATATATTAAAGATGGTAAGGCTTATGAAAGCATAGGTCTTATAATTTTTTTAGTAATAAAAATAGTAAAGTTGACAGTTAAAAATATATGATTTATAATAAAATCATGATGTTAATCATAAATTGAAAATTAAATAGGTAAAGCGTTTATAACCTATTAACATAACATGGGGGCGTTTTGGCTTCGACGGGGGTGTGATGGGTTTGATAAGCGGGCCGAGTAAAGCATGGACGACTCGTTAATAAGCTATGCATTAAATATAAACGCAGAAGACAATTTTGCATTAGCAGCTTAATATAGCTTGCTCATCAGTCCAGGATGCCTACGTCTTGGGTAGCTGGTGTCATTAAAGTAGGGAACGAAGTCTAGCAAAGCTTTGAGTTAGAGGGGTATTTATGAAGCTAGGGAATTAGGAGTTTGTTTGTGAGCGAACTAAGGACCGAATTTTTAGTCACATAACTACGCTCGTAGAAAGTCAGGCTGGTCTGCTTTCGGACAGGGGTTCGATACCCCTCGCCTCCACCAAAAAAATCACTATAAGTTAATGCTTATAGTGATTTTTTTGTTTAATAAAAGTTTATAAAATAAATTGTAGAAAAATGGCGAAAAAAAGAAAATTGTGATATAATAATAAAACATAATTAAGTAAAACAATTAAAAAACATAAAAATATACAAATGAAAATGTATTTTAAATGTAAAAATACATTTAAAGGAATTTTTTTAAATATAAAATAGTGATTTGAGAATGAAGTTGACTATTTTAAATAATTAAAGGGTATAATAGAAATAATTAATACAATAAAAATAAGTCAACAAAAAACTATTCTAAATCACCCGATAGAATAGTTTTTTTTATTTTAGTGGAAAAATAATTATCAAGGTTAGGGCTTACATCCGCTACATTAAAAGGATAGCGGTTTTACGCCAGTATGTATAAATAAAAATTAGTTGTGATTGTGTTTTATGTTAAGGAGGGTTACTATAAATGAAAATAGCTATATGTGATGATCAAGAAATACAATTAGAGTTAATGGAAAGATATATAAAAAAATGGGCTATTAAAAATAGCGTAGAAATCTCTATAGATAAATTTAATAGTGCAGAAGAATTTTTGTTTGAATGGGAAGATTATGAAAAATATGATGCTATATTTTTAGATATAGAAATGAAAAAAATGTCTGGCATTGAATTATCAAATATAATTAGAAAGAAAAATAAAACTGTTAATTTAGTTTTTGTTACAGGTGAATTTAAATATGCTCTTCATGGATATAAAGTAGGTGCACTACAATATTTAATGAAGCCTATAAAAAAAGAAGATATTTTTGAATGTTTAGATATAATTAAAGAAAAAATAAAAGTTACAAATGATAGTGGAAATTATATAACTATAGAATTACCAAAAAGAAGTATAAAACTTAATTGTGAAACTATTGAATATTGCATTATGTTTTCGCCATATAT
>OATX01001261.1_pt1 | contig 12451 bp, 5 predicted proteins | sample 1516741 | NCBI WGS metagenome assembly OATX01 (sample SAMEA2579984, study PRJEB22360) | human gut metagenome | biome: human gut; feature: human-associated habitat; material: faeces | place: Denmark | collected 2008/2010
AGATATCTTAAAAAAGACAGGGAGTGGGATTGTTACATTACTGCTTGTCATTTTACCGCCGGCAGTTTGTTTTTATCTGATGGAGTGTTATTCGCACAATCCATTTGCAGTGGTACGTCCGTGGGCACAGTTTTTTAATATCGTGCTGTTTGAACTGGTAACAGTTTTCCTGTTTGTGCTGACGGGAAAATTAAAGGCTGCGCACCGGATCGTATACATTGCAGCAATGATTTATGGAATTGCGAACAGTTATGTGGTGCGTTTCCGGACGAATCCGATTGTGCCGTGGGATATTTTTTCCTGGAAAACAGCTGCGAGCGTTGCAGATAATTATGATTTTATGCCGGATACGCGCATGGTCGTTGTGACACTGGTATTTTTTGCAGCAATCGTATTATTTCGTTTTATAAAAGTAAAAGTGACACGTTTGGTATTCTGGAAACGGCTGATTCCGGCAGCGCTGGTGGTTGTGGTTCTTTCATTGTTTGCGGGAACACTGCAGCAGGAGAACTTTCAGAACAGCCACAGACTTTACAATAAACTGTTCACGCCGGTCTACATGACGGATGTGGATGGTATGGCAGTCACATTTGTCATGAATCTTGCCTATATGTCGATCGACAAACCGGAGCATTACAGCGCCGCTGAGGCACAGGCGGTGCTTGATTCCTACGGGGAGGGCGGTGCAATGTCGGAGGAATCAGGCTCTGAGGCAGAAGAAGACGATACACAAAAGGAGGAAGATCTTCCGAATATCATTGTAATGATGAATGAGTCATTTTCGGATCTGTCCGTGTTAGGTGATTTTGAAACCAACGAGGATTACATGCCGTTTATCCACAGCTTAGAGCAGGGGGAGAAAAATACGGTTACGGGAATGTTAAACGTATCTGTCTGCGGTGGAAATACCGCGAATACAGAGTTTGAATTTCTGACCGGCAATACAATGGCATTCCTCCCGCAGGGGAGCATCCCGTATCAGCAGTACATCAATGGAGATTTGAAGGCACTTCCGGATTATCTGAAGACTTTAGGATATCAGACCATTGCGACACATCCTTACAATGCCGGCGGATGGGAACGCGATACGGTCTATCCGATGCTGGGATTTAATGAGAGCGTGTTTAAAGATGATTATGTGAATCCGCAGTATGTCAGACAGTATATCAGCGATGAGAGCTGCGTGGATAAGATTATTGAATTTTATGAAAATAAGGAAAAGGATGCGCCGCTGTTTGTGTTTAATGTGACCATGCAAAATCACGGTGGATATCAGGATCAGTACGGCAATTTTACACCGGATATCTCGGTGAAAGATTCTACAAATTTTTCACTGCAGCAGTATTTATCCCTGGTAAAACTTTCCGATTCCGCGTTAGAACATCTGATTTCCTATTTTGAAGAGGCAGATGAAAAAACAGTGATCGTTTTTTTCGGAGATCATCAGCCGAGTGATGCCGTTGCATCTACGGTTCTTGCAAAGAACGGGATGTCCTGGAATCACTTGACAGAGGAACAGCAGAAACTGCGTTATCAGGTTCCTTATGTGGTGTGGGCAAACTATGATATTGGAGAGGAAACGGGTGCAGACACGAGCGTGAACTATCTGGCAGCGGAAGTCTTAGAGCGCGCCGGTGTTCCATTGGATGAATATCGTTCGTATCTGTTACATCTAAAATCAGAATATCCGGTCATTTCTGCGGTGCGTACGGTAAAAGCGGATGGCAGTGAAGTCCGCGCCTCGGATGAAAAAGATGAGATGGATATTTACCGGAAATTGCAGTATTATGAACTGTTTGATCATGGAACTGTTAATTAGGAAATGATAAAAAGAGAGGTTTTGTTTTGAAAAGAGAAAAGAAACTCCAAAATCAGTTGTGGAAAGAAAGAATGCCGCTTATTGCGTCGTTCTTTCTGCCGTTTTTTATTCTGACTGTGATCTGCATTCTTCATGACGTCTATCCGTTTGGAGAGCAATGTATTTTACATATCGATATGTATCATCAGTATTGCCCGTTTTTCACGGAGCTGATGGATAAGATTAAACATGGCGGCAGCATGTTTTACTCCTGGAATATCGGACTTGGAGCAGATTTTATTTCACTGTACGCCTATTATCTGGCAAGTCCCTTAAACTGGCTGCTGCTACTCTGTCCGCAGAATCATGTGATCGAATTTATGACCTTGCTTGTGATTTTAAAAATTTCATTGGCGGGACTGTTTTTCGGATATTATTTAAAGGAACATTTTGAAAAAAATCATGCTGCAATCAGCATTTTTGCAACAGCCTATGCGTTGTGCGGATTCTCAGCAGCCTATGCATGGGATATCATGTGGTTAGACTGCATGATGCTGGCACCACTTGTCGTTCTTGGACTCGAACAGCTGATCAAAGAGAAAAAAGTACTGCTTTATTATATTTCACTGTCTTTATGCATTATCAGTAATTATTACATTGCGATCATGGTCTGCATTTTTCAGGTGATCTGGTTTGTGATCACATGGCTGGAAAATAAAGAGACCGGGATCGGTGCGTGGATCCGTTTCGCACTTTATTCCCTTCTGGCGGGCGGGACGGGAGCGATACTGATCATTCCTGAGGCGATCACCCTTGGAGCGAGCGGCTCACAGAATATTTCATTTCCGGATACAATGGAATGGTATTTTAACATCATTGCAGAGCTGGGGAGACACTCGGTGATGACAGAACCTTATACGGGCAAAGACCACTGGCCGAATATTTACTGTGGCGTATTTGTGCTTCTTTTGTTTGTACTGTATCTTTTCAACCGTGAGATCTCCTGGAAAAAGAAGCTTTCACGCGGACTTCTGGCAGCATTTTTTGTCATCAGTTTTTCGAATAATATACTTGATTTCATCTGGCATGGCATGCACTTCCCGGATTCCCTGCCGGGCAGACAGACCTTTTTATATGCATTTCTGATGCTTGCGGTATCCTACGAGGCATTTTTGCATTTCAAAGGAACGAGATTTTTAGATGTGATCGCAGCGGGAGTGGCATCGGTTGGTCTGATGGCAGTTTCCTGTCATTTTTCCGATGGGACGATCTTAGGAGAGAGCGCGGCAACGGCAACTTATGTATTTCTGGGCAGCTATATTGTGGTGCTGCTGATCTATTTTTATGCGGAGGAATGTATCCGGGAAGATGTGGTAAAAAAGATTGGAAAGATCAAAAAGGCGACCAGGGAAGAACTGAAAAAAATCATGCTCTCGTTTGGCTGCGCAGCGATGCTTTTAGAATTATTTTTTAACTACAATGTGACCGGATTTGATACGACGAGCAGGACTGCCTATGTGAAATCCATGGATGACTATCATGCAGTGCTTGCAGAGGCGGAAAATCAGGCACAGGATAAGGGCATATTATTTTACCGCACGGAAGAATTAGAGCGCAAAACGAAAAATGATGCGGCGCTGTATGGATATCGTTCCGCAACGCAGTTTTCATCGCTGATGAATCTGGATGTCAGTCATTTTTACCAGGCAGTCGGAATGGAAGGCGGCAAGAATTTCTACTGTGTAAACGGGGCAACACCGCTGTTATCAGCAATGCTGTCCCTGCGCTATGTGATCGCTGATAACGCAATGGAAGCAAACCCGATCCGCACCCTTGTGGCAGAGAGCGGAAATACGTATCTTTACGAAAATAAATATGTGCTCCCACTTGGTTTTATGATGGATGAGGATGTGATTGATGCGTGGGATTATTCTGATTTAGATGAAATTGAGGCACAGAACAGACTTGCAGAGCTTCTTGGTGCAGATGAGCCGATGCTGACGGAGATCCCGTCCGAATCTGTGGTCGGGGAATCAACGATTGACGTGCAGGAGGATGCATACATTTTTGCAACCTATGAATCGACGACTGTGGACAGCATGACGGAAGAGATCAGTGACGGCAGGACAAAGTCTTTCACAAAAGTTTCGCATGGCTATACACTTGATCTTGGATACTGTACGGCAGGCACACAAGTGAGGATTAAAAACAGTAATGAAGAAAGAGTGAATATTACGGCATATGCCCTGAATCTCGATGCTGCAGATACGGCTTATCAGACGTTAAATGAGCAGACGATGGAGATGACTTCCTTTTCCGATACGAAAATCACTGGAACCATTGATGTGAAAAAAGAAGGACGACTGATATTTGCGGTGGCGGATGATGCCGGATGGAAATTATATGTTGATGGAGAACAGACGGATCCGGAAGTGTTTGGTGAGGCGTTTATCAGCACATATCTTACAGAAGGAACACATACGGTCGAGCTGCGCTACCAGACACCGGGATTTATGGTGGGAGCCGGGTTTTCCCTTGCCTGTATTCTGATCGTGATACTGATCGCATGGATAAAAAGGCACCATTGAAATTAAAACGTTTCTGTGAGATACTATACGTTGGAGGAGTTTGAGAAAGGTAGTGATTTATATGTCAGACAAAGAGATAGAAATTTATAATGAAAATGCCGATGAAATCAAAATCCGCCCATATGAGCATCATGCAAAATATTATGAGACGGACCAGATGGGAATCATCCATCATTCAAATTATATCAAATGGATGGAAGAAGCGAGGATGGATCTGATGGATCAGATCGGACTCAGCTATAAACAGATGGAGGAGATGGAGATTATCAGTCCGGTGCTCTCTGTATCCTGCGAGTATCACAGTATGGTACATTTTGATGATACGGTCGTGATCGAGACGAAGATCACACGCTATAATGGTATCAAGATGGATGTGGAATACCGGATGACGGACAAGGAGACCGGAGAACTCCGCACGACCGGAAAGAGTTCCCATTGCTTTTTGAACCGTTCCGGAAGGCCGATCTCATTGAAACGTTCTTACCCGGAGATCGATACGAAGTTCTTTGAGTATACGGATGCCTGACAAACGGGTGTGATATTAGAAATATATAAGAAAGAGGAAATAAAAGAATGATACAGGAAAGATTAAAGGCACTGCGTGCGGAGATGGAAAAGAGAGGCATCACGGTATACGTTGTGCCGACTGCTGATTTTCACGAATCAGAATATGTAGGAGATCATTTTAAGGCGAGAAAGTTTATTACCGGATTTACCGGTTCTGCGGGAACTGCCGTTATCACTTTGGATGAGGCAGGGCTCTGGACGGACGGACGCTATTTTGTACAGGCAGAGAATCAGCTGAAAGACAGCACAGTCACACTCTACCGCATGGGCGAAGAGAGCGTGCCGACAGTCGATGAATTTGTAAAGGATCGATTAAAAGAGGGCGGATGTCTCGGATTTGACGGACGTGTTGTAAACGGTACCTGGGGCGGCAGACTGGAAAAGATTGCAGCAGAAAAAAATGTGTCCATGCATGTGACAGAAGACCTGATCGATCTGATCTGGGAGGATCGTCCGGCATTGTCCAAACAGCCTTTATTTATTTTGGAGGAAAAATATTCCGGAAAGAGTACTGCGGATAAGATCGCAGATCTTAGGAAAGCTATGAAGGAGAACGGTGCAGATGTTCATATTCTGACATCTCTTTACGATATCGCATGGCTTTTAAATATCCGCGGCAACGATATTGATTATGTGCCGGTCGTATTATCCTATCTTGTGCTGAACGAGACAGAGTGTATCTGGTTTTTACAGGAGGAAGTAGTGGATGATAAAATCCGTGCTTACCTGGAGGAAAACCATATCACGACAAAGCCGTATGATGCGATCTACGATTATGTACCGGAGATTCCGGCAGACGCAGTCGTGCTGATGAACCGCGGGACGGTCAACTACCGTATCGTGAACAGTCTTGATAAAGCAATCAAAGTTGTGGACAAACCAAACCCGACGGAACTTATGAAAGCTGTAAAAAATAAGACGGAGGTAGACAACACCAGAGCTGCACATGTAAAAGACGGTGTTGCCTTTACCAAATTTATGTACTGGCTCAAGACCAATATCGGAAAGATCCCGATGACGGAGATCTCTGCTTCTGACTATCTTGAGGCGAGAAGAAGAGAACAGGATAACTTTATTGAGTTAAGTTTCAACACGATCTGTGCTTACGGAGCCAATGCGGCGATGATGCATTATGCTGCAACACCGGAGTCAGACGCTGAGTTAAAACCGGAGGGATTTTTACTTGTGGATTCCGGCGGACATTACTTTGAGGGAACCACAGACATCACAAGAACCATGGCACTTGGCCCGATCACAGATGAGATGCGTCTGCACTTTACGACCGTCTGCCGTTCGAATATGAACCTTGCGCATGCGAAGTTTTTATATGGATGTACCGGTTTGAACCTGGATATTTTATCCCGCGGTCCACTCTGGGAGATGGGCATTGACTATAAATGCGGCACCGGACACGGCGTTGGTTATGTGTTAAATGTACATGAGGGACCGAATGGTTTCCGTTGGAGAGTGGTGCCGGAGCGTCATGACAATGGTGTCTTAGAAGAGGGCATGATTACGACAGATGAACCGGGTGTATACTTAGAGGGTAAATACGGAATCCGTACCGAAAATGAACTGGTATGCCGTAAGGCAGAAAAAAACGAATATGGACAGTTCATGGAATTTGAGAATATTACCTATGCACCGATCGATCTCGATGCGATTGACCCGGATCTGTTAAGTGCGCGTGAGAAGAAAATGTTAAATGATTATCATAAGATGGTATATGATACCATTTCTCCGTATATGACGGCGGAAGAAAATGAGTGGCTGAAACGCTACACAAGAGCAATCTAACAGACAAAGAATGGAGAGAATAATGGGCGAAAAGCTGGTATTGATTGATGGGCACAGTATTTTGAACAGGGCATTTTTCGGAATTCCGGATTTGACAAATTCGGAAGGACTGCACACGAATGCAGTCTATGGATTTTTGAATATTATGTTCAAGATTTTAGAGGAGGAGCAGCCGGATTATCTGACGGTTGCATTTGATGTGTCAGAACCGACTTTTCGCCATAAAATGTTCGCAGAATACAAAGGCACAAGAAAGCCGATGGCACAGGAACTGCGGGAACAGGTTCCGCTCATGAAAGAAATGTTAAAAGCGATGGGAGTCACTACGATCGAAAAAGGCGGCTATGAGGCGGATGATCTGCTTGGAACCATTGCAAAACAGAGTGAACAAAAAGGACTGACAGTTTCAGTGGTATCCGGTGACCGTGACCTCTTACAGCTTGCAACGGATCATATTAAGATCCGTATCCCGAAAACAAAGCGCACAGGCACGGAGATCGAGGATTACAATGCCGCTGAGGTAAAGGAAAAATATCAGGTGACGCCAATCGAGTTTATCGATGTCAAGGCGCTGATGGGGGATACGGCAGACAATATTCCGGGAGTACCGGGAATCGGTGAAAAGACGGCAACAGCAATCATTGCACAGTATGGAAGTGTTGAAAATGCCTATGCACATGTGGACGAATTAAAGCCACCCCGTGCAAGCAAAAATTTAAAAGAGTATTATGACCTGGCACAGATGAGTAAGACGCTTGCGACGATCGAGATCCATGCGGACATTGATTATGATCTTTCCGGTGCAAAACTTAATGGTATTTCCAGCCTGTACACGGAGGAGGCATACCTGCTCTGCAAACGGTTAGAGTTTAAAAATCTTTTGAATCGTTTTGCGGTGGAAACTCCAAAAAATCAGGCGGCAGAACATTTTAAACTTGTGGAAGACCGTAAGGAGGCAGAGAAAGTATTTGCGAAGCTTCGTGGCAGAAACTGTGGTTTTTATATTGTTCCCGGAAGCAAAAAGAAAGACAGCCACGAGGAAGAGGACGGGCAGATGAATCTGTTTGCGGCAGGAGATATGCCGGGGGCAGACAGTGAACCGTCCGGCATCGTAGAAAGTGCAGAAAATGATGCAGTGGAGTGCTGCCTTGGAGCTGCTATTTCAACTGGAGAGGAAGAAACCTTTTTCATAAAAGCAGGGGAAAATCTTCCGGCAAAGCAGATTCTTTCCATGTTTACCGCAAGTGAGGCTGCGTCCTATGCGACACTGGATTTAAAACCGCAGCTTGCGGCGCTTGGCTTACTGGAGCGACAGGTAAACGGCAATATTGGCCTGTCGAATCTTTTTGACGGTGTGCTTGCAGCATATCTTCTGAATCCGCTGAAGAATGAGTATTCATATGCGGATATTGCAAAAGACTATATGGGACAGATGATACCGTCAAAGGCAGATCTTCTTGGAAAACTGACCATAGAGCAGGCAATGAAAGATGCACCGGAAGCATTTTTAAATTATGTATGCTATATGGCATATGTGGCACAGGCATCGAAAAAGACGCTGGAGACAGACTTAAAGGAAGAGGGCATGGATCATCTGTTTACGGAAATCGAGATGCCGCTCGTATTTACTCTTGCCGATATGGAAAATGAGGGTATCATTGCGTGCAGGGAGGCGCTCACGGAGTATGGGGACAAACTTGCAGTGCGTATCGCTGAACTGGAAAAGCAGATCTATGAGGAAGCGGGAGAAGAGTTTAATATCAATTCTCCAAAACAGCTCGGAGTGATCTTATTTGAAAAATTGTCTATGCCGTATGGAAAGAAAACAAAGACCGGTTATTCCACGGCGGCGGATGTGTTAGACCGCCTTGCACCGGAATATCCGATCGTTTCTGATATTTTAGAGTATCGTCAGCTTACCAAGTTAAAGTCCACTTATGCGGACGGATTGGTAAACTATATCGCTAAAGATGGCAGGATCCACACCAGTTTTAATCAGACGATCACAGCTACCGGGCGTTTAAGCAGCACGGAGCCAAACCTGCAGAATATCCCGATGAGGATCGAACTTGGCAGACTGATCCGCAAGGCATTTGTGCCAAAAGAGGGATTTGAGTTTATGGATGCCGATTATTCCCAGATTGAGCTTCGTGTTTTAGCACATATGTCCGGGGATGAAAAGCTGATCGAGGCATACCGGGAAGCACAGGATATCCACAGGATCACGGCGTCCCAGGTATTTCACATTCCATTTGATGAAGTGACAGACCTGCAGCGACGCAATGCCAAGGCAGTCAATTTCGGGATTGTATATGGAATCAGTTCGTTTGGACTGAGCCAGGATCTAAGCATCAGCAAAAAAGAAGCTGCAGAGTATATTGAACGGTACTTTGAAACTTATCCAAAGATCAAGACGTTTTTAGATGGGCTTGTGGCAGAGGCAAAAGAAAAAGGCTATGTAACGACGATGTTTGGAAGAAGACGTCCGGTACCGGAACTTTCAAGCAGCAATTTTATGCAGCGTTCCTTTGGAGAACGTGTTGCCATGAACTCACCGATTCAGGGAACTGCGGCAGATATCATCAAGATCGCAATGATACGCGTGCATGACAGACTGTTAAAAGAAAATCTAAAGTCACGCCTGATCTTAACCGTGCATGATGAGCTTTTAGTGGAGACGGCGATCGAAGAAGAGGATGCGGTTCGAAAGATTCTCGAGGAAGAGATGCATGGAGCGGCAGATCTTGCGGTCACACTTGAAATTGATGCACATGTCGGCAAAAACTGGTATGAGGCAAAATAAAGATCTGTCATCATTTATGAGGGATGATGCGTTGGACTGCATATGTCCGGATGGTACGAGAGAAAAAATGGATGCGGGGAGCATGGAACGGATGAAATTTATCGGAATTACCGGCGGCGTCGGTGCGGGAAAATCAGAAATACTTCATTATCTTGAAACAAAAGATGGTGTAAAAGTCATGTTGGCGGATGAAATCGCGCATGAGCTGATGCTGCCCGGGACAGAATGTTATCAGAAATTAAAAGACATGTTTTCGGATGAGGATATCTGGAATGAAGATGGTTCGTTTGACCGGAAAAAGTTAGCAGCAGTCATCTTTTCAGATGAAAAAAAACGGGATGCATTAAACGGAATCGTACATCCGGCAGTCAAAAAATATATCAGAACTGTTGCGGATACAGAGCGGGAAAATGGAGTGCTGAAAATCCTGGTTTTAGAGGCAGCATTGCTGATTGAAGAACATTATGATGAAATTTGTGACGAACTTTGGTATATTTATACCAGAGAGGATATAAGAAAAGAACGCCTTATGAGATCGCGCGGATATTCCCCGGAGAAAGTACAGCAGATTTTTGACAGTCAGTTACAGGAAGCGGTTTACCGGAAATACTGTAAAGTGGTGATCGATAATAATGGAACGGTGGAAGATGCCATAAGGCAGATTGATTTGGCAATCACAAATATGGAAAATGAGTAGGAGATACTGCAGATGAGCGACGGAAAAGACATGGAACAGCCATTGGTGTTCGGACTTGATATTGGAACGAGAAATGTGGTAGGAACGGTAGGTTACCGTACCGAAGATCAGTTTATCGTTACTGCTCAGTATATCATGCAGCATGATACGAGAGCAATGTTAGATGGACAGATCCACGATATCGGGCGTGTATCAGGGACGATAAGAAAAGTAAAAGAACAGCTGGAAAAACAGATCGGAAAAACGCTGACGGAGGTATGTATCGCTGCCGCAGGCCGTGTGCTTAAGACAGTTACAACGAGTATCAGTTACGATTATCCGGAGGAGAGCGTAGTTACCGGGGAAGACATTCATACACTGGATCTGCTTGGAATTGAGAAAGCGCAGAAAATTTTACAGGAAATGAATGATACCAACTATAAGTTTTACTGTGTTGGTTATTCTGTAGTCAAATATTTCTTGAATGATGAACCGTTTTCTAATATTGAATCCCACAAGGCAGACCGTATTGGTGAAGATATCATCGTAACGTTTTTACCGGAGGATGTTGTGGATGGACTTTATGCAGCCGTAAATCAGGCCGGGCTTGAAGTGGCGAATCTGACATTGGAGCCTATTGCGGCGATCAACGTCGCAATTCCGGAAAGTTATCGTCTGCTGAATATCGCTTTAGTCGATATCGGAGCGGGAACATCCGATATTTCCATCACCAAAGACGGAAGCATCATTGCCTATGGTATGATCCCTCTTGCCGGAGATGAATTAACGGAACTGATCGTGCAGAATTATCTGGTTGATTTTAAAACGGCTGAATATATCAAGCTGCAGAGTACAACAGAAGAGGAGATCACTTATAAAGATATCATGCTGATCGAGCATAAGATTCCGGCAAAAGAAGTGTGGGAGCTGACTGCGCCGGTAGTGGATGAGATGACGACTGCGGTAGCTGCGAAAATCAAAGAATTGAATGGCGACCAGACTGTCAGCGCAGCATTTATCGTTGGCGGTGGCGGTAAGATCCATGGTTATACGAAAATGCTTGCAGAGAAATTAGATCTTCCGGACGTACGAGTGGCACTGCGTGGTGAAGAAGTACTGCAGGAAGTGGTATTTGAACAGCAGGATATCAAGAAGGATCCATTGCTTGTTACACCGATTGGAATCTGTCTGAATTATTATGAACAGAGAAACGGATTTATTATGGTGCGTTTCAATGGAGAGCGCCTCAAATTATATGATAATGATGGATTAACGATCGTGGATGCCGCATTGCAGGCAGGTTTTCCGAATGAGGATCTTTTCCCGAAACGTGGACCGGAACTTACATTTTTTGTAAATGGAGCAAAACGTATCATTCGTGGAGAGCAGGGAGAGTCAGCAGCAGTTTATATGAATGACAGACCAACAAATCTCAATGCGGCATTAGAGCCGAATTGTGAGATTATCATTGAGCCATCTACGGCTGGCAAGCCGGCAACCTGCACATTAGATCAGTTAGAGGAATATACGACAGATTCCGTAGCCTTTGTGGTTAATGGAAATATTATAAGATGCCCGAAATTCTTAGAGGTCAACGGTAAATTAGAGTTTCCTTCCTACCAGATCCAGGAGGGAGATCAGGTGGAAACCAGAAGTTTTTACACAGTAGGACAGCTGGCAGAATTTATGGATGTGGAAGTGAATGTTGAACATGTGATCCTGGTAAATAACCGTCGAGCAACTCTTGATTCATTGATCTATGAAAACTTTACGATTGAATGGACGGTGCGTTCTTATGGCAAACCGTCCTTTCAGCCGGTAGAGCAGGAAGAAGTTCAAACACCGACTGTCGGGGAATATAAGGAAGAAGAGATACCGGATATTGTGGACACGGAAATGAGCGCAGAGGCAGATGGCGCAGAAGTTCAGAATCCTGAAGTACACAATGCTGTGACTGCGGAGGATACAGACGATGCCGGCAATGCGGGCGCAAAAGAAAAGGATTCTGCAGTTACAGATGATGCCGCTACGGTAGAGGAGAGCAAAACGATTACAGACAGTACAGCAGGCGTTAATGGATCTGTTGCAGGAGAGAATGCAGCAGGCATGGATGAAACAGATGTAACAGAGGAGAATGCTGACGGCATGGCTGAAGCAGTGAAAAAAGTTACAGCAGAAGAAAACAGTGCGGCAGTTGCAGAGGAAGACGGCAGCATGGTTCT
>OATX01001288.1_pt1 | contig 12288 bp, 14 predicted proteins | sample 1516741 | NCBI WGS metagenome assembly OATX01 (sample SAMEA2579984, study PRJEB22360) | human gut metagenome | biome: human gut; feature: human-associated habitat; material: faeces | place: Denmark | collected 2008/2010
CAAGCTCTGAAAATTTCTGCTCAAAATGAGAAAACTGAGCGGAGGTACAATACGCACCTGATTTTACATAGTGATCATAATAGGCCAGTTTATGCAGAACATAGAACATCAGTGCAAATGTATGCTGTGCCACTGCTTCCGTAGAATAGCCGGCTACATTCGCTGACAGGATGCCGTGGCTGTCTGTATATGCCCGGGCAATATTATCCATTCCCGTACGGAAAGACCGGCTCCCAGTTCCAGATGCGAAGCCCCTGCCAGCGTTTTTTCATTCATCGGAATTTTGTTGATCACAACAACATCTGCATCTTTTACCCGCTCCGGCACCAGTTCCACCGGTGTGTCTCTGTATTTTGTTACATGTCCCAGTTCGTCAAATCTGTCCAGATTTATGTCATCACCAAGCGATATGGTCTCCAGAAATACAATCTCCATAGCAGTTTCCTCTCTTTCGTAATGCTAGTCTGCAGGGAAAATCCCTGCTCCATTATGACAATAACTCTTTCAGAACTTCCCGTATCACACGTTCCTGCTCATCCGAATCCATCTGCCGCAGAATCTTCGCCGTCTGCTCTTTAGGTGTATCCGCCGCAGCTGCTGTCTCACGGATACCCTCCCGGATTTTTCCGAGATTCTCCTTCAGCTCCTGCTTGTCCCTGATACCATCCTTGCTGTTCTTTACGTTCTTCTTTTTCCGTCCCGGCATGGAAACCATTTTTCCGAAATGTCCGGATATGTCTTCCGACTCAGCAGAAGCTGCCACTTCTTCTGACGATGCATTGCATTTTGCCATTTCCACCTGATTTGCCGGTTTTGAAAATTCCGCCAGTATCGGCTGCACCGGCTGTTTCTGTCTTGCAACAGAAGATTTTGCAGCCTGTACACCGGAAGAAGCATGAAGCACCAGCACATTATCCAGCTCGTCCTGCAAAGTAATCTCCAATGACTGTTTTGCAAATCCTGTATCCAGAACGCCAAAGACCAGAAGAGAAATTCCCTCCATCAGCAAAGTGCCTGTCAGATAAGTCTGACGCATGCCGCCAACCGCCTGCGGCTGGCTGATATACCATCCGACCGCTCCCAGTGCTGCACATAATATGGCAGGGGTCTTTGCCCTCCCCTTTCACGTCTACACAATGGCAGCCATCTGTGCCATCCGTTTCCAGGTATGCAAAGATCCTCCAAAAAGACGGTACTCCAGCAGATTTTTGCGTATAAATGCTTCCGTGTTAAAAGCATTGACCGTATTCTGTTTCATTCTGCATACGTTCTGATAACGCTGGCGAAGCTGTTTCATAAACTTACCTTTCGCCATGCCCTGCCTTCTGACATCTCTGAGCAGGTTTCCATACATCGAACGAAGTACCACCTGGCTGATCACTCCCCAGGCACAGATCAATGCCATTGTGTAGAACAATATTGTCTGCTGACTTAAAAACTGTAACATGGATAATCCCCCTTCTGATCCTGCTTGTTTTCATTTCACGTTTCGCTGCTGCAGCAGTCACATTCTCCGGATGAATGTTGCAGGCACATTATAGCTTCAGAATTTGCATTTGAAAAGCAGAATCGTTCGACAATTTCTGCTCTTATAGCTCGAAAATCGGGGGATTTTTTTATGAAGTTCTTCAGTTTTCGTTCTTTTTTCTACGCTTCTTTTGCAGCCAGATTCTTCATCATGCCGCAAACCAGTCTGACGCTGTGAGCAACTGCCTGCTTCTCAAACGTCGGATAATCCATGGATGCACTGTCATCTGCCTTATCTGAAATCGCACGCAGAACAACAAACGGCACTTCATTTAAGTGTGCAGTCTGTGCGATCGCAGCACCTTCCATCTCGGTACAGTATCCTGCGAAAAGTGTCGAAATGTTCTCTTTGGTTTCTTTGTCTGCGATGAACTGATCGCCGCTGACAACTCTTCCGTGAAATACCTGAATTTCCGGATTAACCTCTTCACATACTTTCTCAGCCAGATCCGCAAGTGCCTTGTCCGCCTCAAAAGAGAACACATCCATCTGCGGAATCTGTCCCTTCGGATAACCAAAGCTTACTGCATCCATATCGTGATGAACCAGATCGCTGGAAATAACCAGATCACCGATGTTGATCTCCGCTTTCAGAGAACCGGCGATTCCTGTATTGATCACTGCTTTTACATCAAACACATCGATCAGGATCTGTGTGCAGACCGCCGCATTTACCTTCCCAACACCGCTGCGTACCACAACAACATCCTGACCTTCCAGAATGCCCTCGCAGAATTCCATGCCTGCTTTTGTCAGCTGACGTGTAATCTGCATCTGCTCCTTCAGCTCTTTTACCTCAACTTCCATTGCTCCTATAATTCCAATTGTACCCATGTCTGTCTCCTTCTATATTAATGAATTTGGCACTTATAAAATCCATTCATTTTTCTGTAATTTAAGATTTTTATTACAACACTTCTATTTTTACCGTAAAATCAGGTCTATGTCAAGCTGAGCAAAATTTCATATCAGTGGGATTTTTTGCAGAATATAATATGTCTTGCATCCGCCTGATAAAATGCGTATAATCAAGTCAAAGCATCAGGAAATCTTGCTCCGTGAGATGACAGGTATTTCCTAACTCGCATAAAAAACAGGAGGTATTTAAAATGCAGGTATATAAAACAAGAGGTGTCTGTTCTCAGGCAATTCAGTTCGAACTGGACGGAGACACCATCAAACACGTAAACTTTATCGGCGGATGTTCCGGAAACACACAGGGCGTTGCACGCCTAGTAGAAGGCATGAAAGTAAAAGATGCCATCGCCAGACTGGAAGGCATCCACTGTGGTCCAAGACCAACTTCCTGCCCGGATCAGCTGGCAAAAGCATTAAAAGAAGCAATCAATGCATAATTTCCGGATTATATTCTTATAATATGATGTGGGTGTCAAAAGTCCCCAATAATGATTGCATTACAAAAGCCCAGGCACACGGTATCATCCGCAACCTGAGCTTTTTGATTTTTATACAGTAAAGCGGACATTCGCAATCCGCTTCTCTGCGTTCAAATCATGTTCTTTTGGTTTCAGTGACAAATGCGTTGACCTGTACGAAACCATCATCTCATTATCTGTCCCACTTATCGCAGAGGGAATTGATCTGACTTGTAAATCTCGCCAGATCCTTATTTGCTCCGCCTTCGTTATGGCGGATAACCGTAAGCAGTCTCTGACCTGCTGCCAGAAGTCTTGCAAACGGAGTATTTGCCTTCATTGCCTTATTCAGACTCTTCTCGGTCTTAACCACATGAACCGGTTCACATTCTTTCTCATACGCACCCGTCGCAAGATTAAAGACCGTACCGCTGTAAGGTGCTCCTGCATCCAGATGCATTTCGTTTCTCAGACGATCTGTGAAAACCTGGCACACGCTGTCCTCTCCATGAATCACAAAAACCTTCTCCGGCTTCTTTTCAAAGCTTCCGATCCATTTAAGCAGCCCATTATTGTCAGCGTGTCCGCTGATACCGGCAAGCCTTCGGATCTCCGCCTGTATCTCTATTTCCTCTCCAAACAGATTTACGGATTTTGCCCCTTCTAATATAATACGCCCCAGTGTTCCCTTTGCCTGATAACCGACAAAAAGAATCGTGCTTTCTTTTCTCCAGAGATTATGTTTCAGATGATGTCGGATTCTGCCTGCCTCACACATACCGCTCGCAGAAATAATAACTTTTGGTCTCTCATCGAAATTGATCATCCTGGAATCGTCACTTGTGATCGCTGTTTTCAGTCCTTCAAAACCGATCGGATTGATCCCCGCCTGAACAAGCTTTGTTGCCTCTTCATCGAAATCCTCATACATGTGCTTCATAAAAATGCGGGTCGCTTCAATTGCCAGCGGACTGTCCACGTAAACATCAAAATGATCATGGCCGTGGATCATCTTATCTTCTTTTATTTTGCGGATGAAATACAGCAGTTCCTGCGTACGTCCGACTGCAAAAGATGGTATGACTACATTTCCTCCCCGATCAAACGTCTTCTGGATGATCCTTGCCAGCTCCGTCACATAATCTGGAAATTCACCATGGCTGCGGTCACCGTAAGTAGACTCCATCACAACATAATCCGCATCTTTGACATACTGCGGATCACGGATCAATGGCTGATTCAGATTGCCGATATCCCCGGAAAATACAATCTTTTTCTCCACATCGTTCTCTTTGATCCAGATCTCGATGGAAGAAGAGCCAAGCAGATGCCCTGCATCCACAAACCGAATGCAGATTCCATCTGCAAGGTTGATTTTTTTGTCACGATCGTATCCCACAAGACAGTTGATCGCTCCCTGTGCATCGTTGATATCATACAGCGGCACAACTTCTGCCCTGCCGGCACGCTGCCCTTTTCGGTTCTTCCATTCCGCCTCAAACATCTGTATGTGTGCACTGTCTCGCAGCATAATATCACACAGATCCGCAGTTGCTCTCGTCGCAAAAATCTGTCCCCGAAATCCCCTCTGGTACAAAAGCGGAAGTTTACCGGAATGGTCGATATGAGCATGCGTCAAAAGTACCATGTCAATGTCACTTGCCGCAACCGGTATCTCCTGATTTTCAAATTCATCCGGTCCCTGCTCCATTCCACAGTCAATCAAAATATGTTTTCCGCAGGCTTCCAGATAAGTACAGCTTCCAGTCACCTCATGCGTGGCTCCCAAAAATGTAATCCTCATAAAAACACCTTCTCTCTGTTTTAATGATAATCTGTTCCGTTCTGTTTTCCTGCTTTTATTTTATCACATATTCTGATTTTTTAGTACTGTAATTTTTAATCCAGCTTTCGGGAAATAAAAAATCCCGATCCGCAAACACCACATTTCTCTCCTGTCAGGTATACGCGATTGCGTCCCGACTCGGAAAGGATTTTTGTTATAAAATCTCCTGTGTCTGCACATCCGGATGGTAAAATATAATAGTGATTTAATTCCGTACGTGATTCCCCAATCCACGTACTCAGTTCCCCATCTGCCTGTTTCATATTTCCTGTTATGGAAATGTAGCGAATCTGATCTCTCACCTCTGAGAAATCCCTTTTTATTGCTTCTGAATACTTTTTAAGTGATATATTACCAAGAAGCATCGCACCTGCTGTATATCCTTTTCCTGTGTTCTGGTTATGGCCTTTGCACACATCAAAATCATTATACAGCCCACATCTGGCACAACACACAAGATTTTCCATATCAATTTGAGGACTGCCGCATTTGGCTTTATCAAAAATTCTGACACTCATCAGACAGTCCATTATTTTCCAGTCTATTCCTTTATCTCCGGCAAACATTACAAGGAAACAACCCTCATCTGTTCCATAACAATGTATCTTAAACTGCCAGAAGTCTTTTTCATCATATAAAGAGCTGCCCGGCTTCATCTCCACCACACGTTTTACACCGGCACTTTGCAGTTCTTTTGCCACCTTTTCATGGTTTCCAGGAAGAATCACCTGCTCCACACGATTCTTTTTCACAAATTCCATAAGCTGATGGATGGTTGCCTCGCTTCCATCTCCCGCAGCCACAAGCCTTACCTCATCCTTACATCCGGCAAAAGCTTTCTCTGCCTTAAATTCCAGAGACTCCTCCTTTTCTCCTGCACAGATATAACAGGCTATCCAGCTGTTCTTTGTCTCTGAATCTGCAACTCCTGTGGAATACATAACTCCCTGTGAAATATTCTGGAACATATTTTTAAAATATTTCGTTTGCATACGCTCTCTCCCCTTGCCTTGCAATCAAAAGCATGATGCAACCATACTTCCTTTGCAGAACAAGCCCGGCACAACTGCAAAGGAGGGAAGCCCCACGCATGGTATGCACAGTTTTTGTTTTTGCATATTTGTAATTCTTTCGTTTTTGTTTTTTGTAGTTTCTATTTTAAATCACTCGCCATATCTTTGGCGAAAACCGTTCTGCCATGAAAGGTAATGTAATGGACATTCACGCATCCCGGGGCGGCTTGTTTTTTCAGAGTTTTGTTCATACCTGAACAATTTTTCACGCTCTAATATATTTTTGCTTAAACTCACACATAACCATTCCGTGCTTTTCACAGTTTCAGCAGTAGGATGATGCTTCGACCCGCACCGAATCGTTACACTCACACATCATAAATACATTTACTCTCTTCGCAATGAAAAATAAAATTCACGCCATTCACACGTCAGCCTGTACATTAATTCACTGTAGATGGAGACATTCACAATCGCGATAGGAATATTAAGATTTATGTCATTGTCATTTACATACGATGTGAATTTATACGTTTTACAATGAATCTCAGTACAGCTCATGCTTCAAAGCAGACTAGCCTTTCACGGACAATTAACCAACATGAAGGCTGAGGCTTGACGCAGAACCAACTTCACGTTTTCCATTTTTGGTAGCACTGTGAAAGGATACTACACGATAATAATATCCAGATTTTACACGGACTGTATCACTTACCTTGACGCTTCCAGTATTGCTTCCAGTTTTACTTCTGGTCGTCACATATGCCCAGGTATTTCCCTCTAGGCGCTGTAAATTTACCTCTGCTACAACTGTATCACACTTCTCATAACAATCTGTTGTTGCTGTTATGTAGACTGATTTTGAACTTACCTTTGAAATTCCTGCATGTCCTTTTGCATAATATGTTCCAAGTGGTGCTACTTCTGATTCTGGATTATCAAATCTCCATTCAAACAGTTCTGTCGTCTCTGCACTTTCCTCATGGGTAAGCAAAGAACCATCAACCACCAGACCATCCGTCGGCTCTGCAGCATAGATACTAAGCGGCATGGTCAGCACACAAGCACAGGCGGTCGCTGCCAACATTGCTTTTAGAGCTTTCTTCATCCTCATGTTTTTCTCCTCCTTTATCTCTGTTTTTTACATTACACTATAATAAACGTTTCAGAAGGAAAAAAGTGACGCGTTAAAACATAATTTTTTCAATTATTTCATCAAACTCTTCTTTTTCCATTTCTCCAATAAATAAATAATAGACATCATTATAATAAAAATCCGCTTTATATAAACTTCTTCCCCCCTCTTCTTGAATTTGTTCCACTTTCACACCTTTTTCTAAATATGACACACTTAATAAATGCTGTTTTATAACTTCTCCATCAATTTCAATTACTTCCTGTGAATCAGTAGCCTTTTTACTTACATATAAGTAGTAATATTTTTCGTTTGCAGTTATATAATTCATATTTACCGTTTGAAGTCTTTTATCAAGATTATAACTTACATATTCCATTCCTTCTGGTTTATAAATCAATTTAGGTACATTAATGCCCAATTCATCTTTAATCTGTTTCCGGTCTCTCTCTTCTCCTGCATCTAATATTTCTTCATCCGTTTTATTAAGAAATACCTTCTGCCCTTCGCTTCCTACTTTCCCAAAGATATTCATAATCTGCTCTCTACTCGCATCCGCTCCTAATCCAGCCACAAAAACTCCTCCGACCAGCACAATGATTGCTGCCCGCTGCATAATTTTTTTTCTGTTCTTCTTCCATTTTTCTTCTATCTTTGCCAGTTTCCGTCCTCTTCTCAGTGCAATCTGATCTTCCTGCGGCAACAGATCGTAAAGCTCTTTTTTACATTCCTGTCTATAGGCGTTATCATCCCATTTGCCTTCTTCTCTGAGCTGTCCGACAATTTTATTTAACAGATCCGGAGCATCACCTACATAATCCAGTTTTTCATCATTTTCAAGCTCGCCTGCAATTTTCTTTCCCTCTTTTGCAAAATTGCTTCGCATCGTTGAATAAAGTTTTGAATCAAATTCAGCTTTCTTCAGGTTCTCCCGGTCCTGATGTGAATGAATATTCCTGATTTTCCCCTCATTCTTTTTCATAAATCCTCTAGTCCCTTCTTGACTTTTTTTAATAACAGTATAAGATGATACCAGAGTCAAAATCCTGAAACCACAAAGTGCCTGCACAAGTGTGGTTTTACAGTATTTTTTGACAACCACATCATAATATTTAAACTTAGTATGTTCCCTTTAAAACAGCCCCTTCTGTCTGCTTTAAAGGCAAAATACCAAAACAGGGAGGATAAACATGAAACGTATCGTCTTAACTGGCGGTGGTACCGCCGGTCATGTAACACCTAACATTGCTCTGCTCCCAAAACTGCGGGAACTTGGTTATGATATTCACTATATCGGCTCCTATGAAGGAATCGAAAAAAAGCTGATTGAAGATGTAAACGTACCTTACTATGGAATTGCTTCCGGAAAGCTGAGACGCTATTTTGATCCAAAAAACTTCTCTGATCCGTTCCGTGTATTAAAAGGCTATGGTGAGGCACGTAAAATCCTGAAAAAGCTGAAACCGGATGTTGTTTTTTCCAAGGGCGGTTTTGTAGCTGTTCCTGTTGTTCTTGCAGCCAAACATCTCCATATCCCGGTTATTATCCATGAATCCGATATGACACCGGGACTTGCAAACAAGATTTCTCTTTCTGCTGCAACAAAAGTATGCTGCAACTTCCCTGAAACCATGGGTTACATTCCGGAAGGAAAAGCAGTCCTGACCGGCTCACCGATTCGTGAAGAGCTTCTGCATGGCAATAAACTTGCCGCACTGAACCTCTGCGGATTTGCCGCAAACAAACCGGTTATCCTCGTTATCGGCGGAAGCCAGGGATCTGTTGCCGTCAATGATGCCGTCCGCGGTATTCTGCCTGAACTTTTGAAAAAATATCAGGTCATCCATCTTTGCGGTAAAGGAAAATTAGATTCGACAAAAACAGATATGGAAGGTTATATTCAGTTCGAATACGTCAAAAAAGAACTTGCTGATCTGTTTGCCCTTGCCGATGTCTGCATCTCCAGAGCAGGTGCAAACGCTATTTGTGAGTTGCTGGCACTCAGAAAACCAAATCTGCTGATTCCGCTTTCCGCAAATGCCAGCCGCGGCGACCAGATCCTCAACGCAGAATCCTTTGAAAATCAGGGATTCAGTGAAGTTCTTACCGAAGAAAATCTGGCACCAACTATTATACTGCCAATCATAGATAAACTATACGAAAAACGTGCTGACTATGTAGCTGCTATGGAAAAAAGCGGTCAGAGCGATGCTATTTCAAAAATCACCTCTCTGATTGAAGAAGTTACTTCCGGAAAAAATTAAAGTTCCTGATATTCTTCTCCATATTTCTTTCGAATATATCTTCTGGCTCTGTAGAGTCTTGCACGAAGCACCTGTACTTCAATGTTTAGGTGCTTCGCTGCTTCTTCATAACTCATCTGCAAAATACAGATGTCCATGATCACATAATACCATTCTTTTTTCTTGTCATATAACTCTTCAAGAATACGTTCCGTCAGCATATTGTGAGATAATCTGGTTATGACACGCTCTGTATTATCCTCATGGATCACCATGAAATCTTCGATTCCATTGATGCTGTGTGTATCTTTGCGGACTTGCATCTTTCTCAGATAATCATAGACCATATTTCTTGTTGTCAGCAAAAGCCATGGCTGAATCAACTCTTCTGAGATGTTGTTCATCTGCTCAAAATATTGTAAGAATACCTGTTGACAAATCTCCTCTGCCAGCATATCGTTACCAGATCTGCTGATCACCATTTTTCGCACAAGCCTGTTATATTTATTAAAGACTTCTGTGAATTTCTTTTCCTTCCCCCTACTTTCCCCCCTGCCGATATTTTGACATCCCCTGTTACTTCCATTTCTGCAGAATCTCTTCTCTTTCCTCATCTGTGAGAGTTCCTGGTTTCCAAGTTACGCCTGCATGATCTCCTTCATATCTCGGGATCAGATGAATATGAAAATGGAATACCGTCTGACCTGCCGCAACACCGTTATTCTGCACAATGTTTACGCCGTCACATCCAAAAACATCTTTCATTTTTTTTGCAACCTTTTTGGCAAGAATAAATGCCTTGGCATCCATATCTTCCGGTATTTCAAAAAGATTGGCGAAATGATTCTTCGGCAGAATCAAAGCATGTCCTTTCGTCGCCGGTCCCAAATCCAGAATCACACGAAAATCTTCATCTTCATACAACGTAGCTGATGGAATTTCACCATTTGCAATTTTACAAAAAATACAGTTATCATCTCTCATAAGTCATTTCCCCTTCCTTTTTTGTTGTTCCAATAAAGTGCTACCCAAATTTATCCACTTTATCTGTTATACTATATATTAATGCTTTTCGTTTTTAATTTCAATATGTTTTCCTAATTTTTTGCACTTTTTTGTTTATTCCTGCCAAAAACTTTACTTTTATTCGTTTTTATGCAATTATTGTCGAATTATGTCGTTTATTTCTGTTTGCTTTTTTGTTGCCCAAATGATACACTTTTTAATATACTAGGGTCAAAATCCTGAAATCAATAAAAAATCAGAAATCGGAGGAATACACTATGGCTGCTGATAAACCTTCTCTCGAAAAACAACTTGAAGACTACCGCTTTGCTCTTTCAAAAGTATCACATGAAGTACGCAATCCGGTCACTCTGATCAACAGCTATCTCCAGTTACTTGAAAAAGATCATCCGGAATTAAAGCAGAACGAACTCTGGAGTGATATCACCGAAGAAATGCTTTTTCTTCGCAGACTTCTCGATGATCTTTCCTGCTACAACAACACCTTTCGCTGTCAGTTCAGTGCTACGGAAATGTCTCCGTTCCTCTTAAAATTATCCGAGTCTGTATATCTGCTTTTTCCGGATTCCCCGATTTCCTATCAGATTTCTGTTCCGGAAAATTTGCCGACACTTTCGGTTGATCCCCTGAAATTAAATCAGGCTCTTACCAATCTTCTCCGCAACTCCTTTGAATCTGCCGCACAGTCTGTATCTTTTTCTGTTGTTGAAAAACAGGACTGCCTTCAGATCGATATCATAAATGACGGAGCTTCTATCTCCAAAGAACAGCAGACTGAATTTTTTAAACCGTTTGTCACTACAAAACCAAACGGTACCGGTCTTGGACTTCCGATCGCCAGAGGTATTATCGAGGCACACCACGGCAGTATTGCTTTTCTTTTTCCGGAAGAGACTTCCGACAGTAAAAACACTCCTGATAATCCGGATAAATCAGGCACACTGCTTAATCATATGTCAGGTAGTTACCCCTATGCTGAGAATCATACATAACAGAAAGCCCATGATCAGACCACCGATATGTGCACTGTTGTCAACTCCCATGCTTGTATAGCCCTGGAAAACAGAAAGCACGATCATAAGCACAAATTTTCGGCCGGAAATATCATCCAGCTTTCCTTTGTTTTTTATTACCAGCCACAGGATTGCACCCATCACAGCAAAAATTGCACCGGATGCACCCGCTGAAACCGGAAATTCCGCTCTTTTTATGTCCATATAAACGGACAGGCAGTTTCCTGCAATACCTCCTCCAAAATAAATCAGAAGATATCTTATTTTTCCAAGTTTCTTTTCCAGTATATCTCCCATGAAGATCAGCACTACCATATTGTTAAACAGATGGCTCAATCCAAAATGTAAAAACATGCTGGTGATCAGAAGATAATATTTTCCATCCTGCACGATATAAGGAGTGTAACTTGCTCCATGTGCCGCCATAAAATCTGCATTTTCTGTATCACCAAAACAGGACAGGATCAGAAATACTGCAACATTAATGATGACAACCGTAAGATTTGCAACCGAACGAGATCTCAAAAAATCCCTGATTTCATCCATTCGCTACTTTTTCACCTCCTTCTGTATAATATGATGCCAGTTTTAACGCCTGAAACCACCCTTAAGAATGACTGCGATATTTTTGCACAAGCGTGATTTTATGCCTTAAGTTTTCCCCAACATTCTAAGATTTCAGTATACTACAGGAAGTCTTTCTGTAACAGACAAAGGTGTATTTTTTATATTTTTTTTAGTTTTACAATTCTCATCCGTCATTTCTGACATATCATGTGCTATCTTTATTGTAATTGAAAAATGTATTCCAGATCCGCAAAAGAAATGCGGTCACCCTGCTGTAGTTTTTCCATGCCATCCCCGCCAAGTCTTTTTCCGTTTATGTACGTTCCATTTGTCGAATCCAGATCCATCAGAAAATATTCTTCATCTCTTCTCAAAATTTTTGCATGAACACGGCTGATCACATCCCTATCGATACAGACATCCGCCTGCCGTCCTTCTTTTCCTATCCGGGTTTCTTCACGATACAGCAGAATATTAACATACTCCTCTGGATTCAGACTGACCAGAACTGCTATTTTAATATTTTTTCCCTGCTGCAAAAT
>OATX01001297.1_pt1 | contig 12225 bp, 4 predicted proteins | sample 1516741 | NCBI WGS metagenome assembly OATX01 (sample SAMEA2579984, study PRJEB22360) | human gut metagenome | biome: human gut; feature: human-associated habitat; material: faeces | place: Denmark | collected 2008/2010
TGCGAAATCTTATAGACCTTATCCAGCAGCAGAGCTTCGTAACGCGAAGCGATCGGCACGATGTGGTTCATCGTCAGGTCGCCCAACACGCGACCTTCGATCTGAATCTTTTTGGTATAGGTTTCCCACTTCACTTCGGTTCGAGCTTCGAGCTCCACCTTCGAGAGTACGCCCATGCGGGCGAACATTTCGACCGACGAAGGATCGAGGTAGCGGTCGAATACGCGCGGGGCGCAGGTTTCGCAATCGAGCCCCCGGCGTGCCGCTTCGGTCCGCCACTCCTCCGAATAGCCGTTGCCGTCGAAACGGATCGCCCGCGAAGAGCGGATCATACTCTTGAGCTCCTCGTAAATCGCCTTTTCCTTCCTGACTCCGGCCTCGATACGCGCATCCACGCGCTCGCGGAACGCCGTAAGCTCGTCCGCCACTGCGGTATTGAGCACGATCATCGCCTCGGCGCAATTGTCCGAAGAACCGACGGCACGCAACTCGAAACGGTTACCGGTAAAGGCGAAAGCCGAAGTGCGGTTGCGGTCGGTATTGTCCCGCAACAAAGCCGGAATATGCGAAATGCCGCTCATCTTGAAGACGTTCTTGGCATTGAAGCGGATCGCCGAATCGCTGCGGCTGGCCTCGAGTTTATCCAACACGGCCGAAACCTGCGTACCGAGGAAGGTCGAAATAATCGCCGGAGGCGCTTCGTTGGCCCCCAGGCGGTGGGAGTTGGTGGCGCTCATGATGGCCGCCTTCAGCAAGCCGTTATGCTTGTGCACAGCCGAAATCACATTCACCAGGAAGGTAATGAACTGCAAATTCTCCGATGCGGTTTTACCCGGACTGAGCAGATTGACACCCGTATCGGTTCCCAGCGACCAGTTGTTGTGTTTGCCCGAACCGTTGATTCCCTTGAAAGGTTTTTCATGCAGCAGCACCCGGAAATTATGACGGCGGGCGATCTTGTCCATAATGGTCATCAACAGCTGGTTGTGGTCGTTGGCCAGGTTGCACTCCTCGTACACCGGAGCCAGCTCGAACTGATTGGGAGCCACCTCGTTGTGACGGGTCTTGACCGGAATGCCCAGCTTCAGGCATTCGTATTCGAGATCGGCCATGAAAGCGATGACCCGCGTGGGGATCGCCCCGAAATAGTGGTCCTCCAACTGCTGGTTCTTGGCCGATTCATGCCCCATGAGCGTACGGCCCGTCAGCATCAGGTCGGGACGCACGGCCCAAAGGCTTTCGTCCACCAGGAAATATTCCTGCTCCCAACCCAAATACTGAATCACCCGGTTCACCTCCTTGTCGAAATAGCGGCACACCTCGGTCGCAGCCTTGTTCACGGCCGAAATCGACCGTAGCAGAGGTACTTTATAATCGAGCGCCTCGCCCGTATAGGCAATGAAGACGGTCGGAATACAGAGCGTACCGCCCACGATGAAGGCCGGCGAGGTAGGGTCCCACGCCGAATAACCGCGTGCCTCAAACGTATTGCGGATACCACCGTTCGGAAACGACGAAGCGTCGGGCTCCTGCTGGACAAGTACCTTGCCGGAAAATTCGTCGAGCACACCCCCGCAGCCGTCCGGCTCGGCAAAGGCGTCGTGCTTCTCGGCCGTACCGCCCGTGAGAGGCTGAAACCAATGCGTATAGTGGTCGGCACCATGGTCGAGCGCCCACTGGCGCATTCCGGCAGCCACGCCGTCGGCGACTTCGAGCGTCAGCGGCGTCCCCCGCTGCATCGTATCGAGCAGTTGGGCATAAACCGTCTTGTTGAGATACCGGCGCATGGCCTCGCGGCCGAATACCTTCGTACCGAAATACTCGGAAGGACTTCCCTCGGGAGCCTTCACTTCGACGGCTTTGTGATTGATGGCCGCCTCCACCATTTTGAATCGGAGCAATGACATGGAATCAATTCGAATTATGAACTCGGAATACCGTAAAACCCGTACATTTCCGCCCGGATGACGGACGGCATCCTTTCTGCGTACAAAGATAAATATTCGACACGACAAAAACGTACAAAAAAAACCGCATCTCCCAGAAAAAAATCGAATATTTTTCGAAAAAACTAATAAAAAAACAACTTTTCCCGAAAAAACAGCCTGAAAATTCGTCATACCGGTCGATTTCAGACATTATTTTCCGGAAAATAGCATTTTTTCGAAAAATCGTCCCATTCATGATCCGGGCATTTCCAAAACCTCCGCCGAAAAGAGCCTTCGTTGGTACAAACCGGCTATTTTCCGCATTTCTTGCTTACAATCCGGCAATTATTTTATATCTTTACGGGCAGTTTAAAAGCAATTGAACATATTTCAATACTAATCTCTAATTTATTATGGCAACTACCAAACGTGAAAAGTTGTTTACCGAATTTCCGCCGGTTTCGACCGAGCAGTGGGAGGAGGTAATCAAGGCCGACCTCAAAGGTGCGGACTACGAGCGTAAATTGGTGTGGAAAACGCCGGAAGGTTTCAACGTCCGTCCCTACTACCGGGCTGAAAACCTCGCCGGACTGAAGTTCCTCGGCTCCGAAGCCGGGGTTTTCCCCTACGTGCGGGGTACCCGCGCCCACAACCGCTGGAAGATCCACCAGACGGTCATCGTCAATTGCCCCAAGGAGGCGAACGCCATCGCGCTCAAGATCCTCAATGCGGGCGTCGATTCGATCGAATTCCAGATCGTTCCGGAGACCTTCTCCGCAGAAGATCTGAATACGTTGCTCAAGGATATTCACATCCCTGCAGTCGAAATTACCTTCAGCGGCAGTAAAACCGCCCATGTGGCAGAGTTGGTGATCGCAAAGATCGAAAAGGAACAACTGCCTGCGGAAGAGGTGCACATCAATTTCTGCATCGACCCGCTGGTCAAGAAACTGACTTCGAAAGGCAGCTTCTGTTCGGAGAACGGTGCCAAATGTTTCGAAAAGATCGCCGACCTGGTTCGGAAAACCAAAACCTACAAAGGTATCCGCGTAATCACGGTATCGGGCGAAATCTTCAGCAACGCCGGCTCGACGATCGTAGAGGCGCTCGCCTTCTCGCTCGCTGCCGGTCACGACTATCTGGTACGCCTGATGGATATGGGCTTCACGATCGAAGAGGCCGCTAAAAAGATCCGTTTCTCGCAGGCCATCACCTCGAACTACTTCATGGAAATCGCCAAATTGCGTGCAGGCCGTATGTTGTGGGCCAACATCGTGAAAGCCTATAACCCCGCGAAGAACTGTCCCTGCAAGATGTTCACGCACGCCGTGACCTCGACGTGGAACCAGACGGCATACGACCCCTACGTCAATATGCTGCGCGGCACGACCGAAGCGATGTCGGCATCGATCGCCGGCGTACACTCGCTCGAGGTGACTCCCTTCAACAAGGCATACGAAGATCCCAACGAATTTTCGATGCGCATCGCCCGCAACGTCGAACTGCTGCTCAAACACGAGTCGCACTTCGATCAGGTCGTCGATCCGGCCGGCGGTTCGTACTACATCGAAAACCTCACCGACTCGATCGCCAACGAGGCGTGGAAACTCTTCCGCGAAATCGAGGAGAAGGGCGGCTACACCGCAGCCTATGAAAGCGGCTTCATCGTAGAGCGCGTCAAGGCATCGGCCGCAGCCAAGGACAAGAACATCGCAACGCGCCGCGAAATCCTGCTGGGCGCCAACCAATACCCCAACTTTACGGAGGTCGCCGGCAAGGAGCTGACCGAAGCCGCCGTAACCCGCCCCGTGAGCGAAGGCAACACGCTGGCTCCCTATCGTGGCTCGCAGCGGCAAGGCGCCCAAGGCGTTCATGCTGACCTGCGGCAGCTTGGCTATGGCCCGTGCCCGTGCCCAGTTCTCCTGCAACTTCTTCGCATGCGCCGGCATCAAAGTAATCGACAACACGTTCTTCAAGTCGATCGAAGAGGGCGTCAAGGCCGCTCTGGAATCGAAAGCCGAGATCGTCGTAGTCTGCGCATCGGACGACGACTACGCAGAGGCGGCTCCCAAAGTGAAAGAGCTGCTCGGCGACAAGGCGATCCTCGTGGTTGCGGGCGCTCCGGCATGTATGCCCGAACTGGAAGCCCAGGGCATCAAGAATTTCATCAACGTCAAGAGCAACGTACTCGAAACACTGAAGTTCTACCTCAAAGAAATGGGTATCTAAAAAGCAAAAGTCATGAGAGCAAAATTTTCAGATTTAACATATGACGGAGGCGAGCAGAAGAGCTGCTGCGCTTCGAAAGGCTGCGGCCAAACCGAACCGTGGCTGACTGCCGAGCAGATACCTGTCAAGGGCTCCTACTCGGCAAAGGATCTGGAGGAGATGGAGCACCTGAACTATGCGGCAGGTATCGCACCGTTCCTCCGCGGCCCCTATTCGACGATGTACGTGATGCGTCCCTGGACCATCCGCCAATACGCCGGTTTCTCGACGGCCGAAGAGTCCAACGCATTCTATCGCCGCAACCTGGCTGCCGGACAGAAGGGTCTGTCGGTGGCATTCGACCTGGCGACACACCGCGGCTACGACGCCGATCACCCGCGCGTAGTGGGCGACGTCGGTAAGGCCGGCGTGTCGATCTGCTCGGTGGAGGATATGAAGGTGCTCTTCAACGGCATTCCGCTGGATCGGATGTCGGTGTCGATGACCATGAACGGCGCCGTGCTGCCGATCCTGGCGTTCTACATCGTGACCGGTCTGGAGCAGGGATGCACCCTCGATCAACTGTCGGGTACGATCCAGAACGACATCCTCAAGGAGTTCATGGTGCGCAACACCTATATTTATCCGCCGAAATTCTCGATGAAGATCATCGCCGATATCTTCGAATACACTTCGAAGAACATGCCGAAGTTCAACTCGATTTCGATCTCCGGCTACCACATGCAGGAGGCAGGCGCCACGGCCGACATCGAGTTGGCCTACACGCTGGCCGACGGTCTGGAGTACCTGCGTGCGGGCGTTGCAGCCGGTATGTCGGTGGATGCTTTCGCACCCCGTCTGTCGTTCTTCTGGGCGATCGGTATGAACCACTTCATGGAGATCGCCAAAATGCGTGCGGCACGTATGCTCTGGGCGAAGATCGTCAAAAAATTCAACCCCAAGAACCCGAAATCGTTGGCCCTGCGTACGCATAGCCAGACCTCGGGCTGGTCGCTCACCGAGCAGGATCCGTTCAACAACGTAGCCCGCACGGCTATCGAGGCGATGGGTGCCGCTCTGGGCCACACCCAGTCGCTGCACACCAACGCACTGGACGAGGCGATCGCCTTGCCGACGGACTTCTCGGCACGTATCGCCCGTAACACCCAGATCTACATTCAGGAGGAAACCAACGTCTGCCGCGAAGTGGATCCCTGGGCAGGTTCCTATTACATCGAAACCCTCACCAACGAGATCGCCCACAAAGCTTGGGAGCGTATCGAGGAGGTCGAGAAGCTGGGCGGCATGGCCAAGGCCATCGAAACCGGTATTCCGAAGATGCGTATCGAGGAGGCGGCAGCCCGCAAGCAGGCCCGCATCGACTCGGGCATCGAGAAGATCATCGGCGTAAACGAATACCGTCTGGATCACGAAGCTCCGATCGATATTCTGGCTGTGGACAACACGGCCGTACGCGAGAGCCAGATCAAGCGTCTGAAGGAGTTGCGTGCAAACCGCGACGAAGCAGCCGTGAAGAAGGCGCTCGAGGCCATCACCGAATGCGTCAAGACCGGCAAGGGCAACCTGCTGGAACTCGCTATCGAGGCCGCCAAGGTACGCGCTTCGCTGGGCGAGATTTCGGATGCCTGCGAGGTGGTCGTAGGACGTTACAAAGCAGTTATTCGTTCCATTTCAGGTGTATATAGTTCAGAAGTGAAATCAGATCCCGCATTCGAACACGCGAAGGAACTGGTTGCCAAATTCGCGAAGAAGGAGGGCCGCCAGCCGCGCATCATGATCGCCAAACTCGGTCAGGACGGACACGATCGTGGCGCCAAAGTCGTTGCGACCGGTTACGCCGACATCGGCTTCGATGTCGATATGGGTCCGTTGTTCCAGACTCCCGAGGAGGCAGCCAAACAAGCTGTCGAGAACGATGTTCACGTAGTGGGCGTATCGTCGCTGGCCGCCGGCCACCTGACGCTCGTTCCGCAGATCATCGCCGAACTCAAGAAACTGGGCCGCGAGGATATCATCGTCATCGTCGGCGGTGTGATCCCGGCACAGGATTACGATGAGCTGTATCGTGACGGTGCCGCCGCCATCTTCGGCCCCGGTACCCCGATTGCGACCGCAGCGATCAAGATCATGGAGATCCTGCTCGACGAGCAGAAATAATCCAGATCACTCCTCTGTTATTATCAAAGCCCCGCATCAAAAGATGCGGGGCTTTTTAATAGGGTAAGCGAACCGGCCGACCGAAAAAGAACTTTGCCATCGACCTTCATAATTCCATCGCCGGCCTCACATCCAGAGTCCGCGCAAATACAGCGGCGGATCTCAAACAACGACCGAATACATGCTGTCACAGTGCCATTTCCACAAACCCTACAAATTATGTTTGTAGGCCATATTTCCCGTTAGACAGACAGCGAATATCCTCCCCCCCCGGCTCTCGAAAACAGCCGATTTCATACCGCAAACACCTATCCGGCAAAAACCTCGACTGCCGAGGCCGTCGTTCTCCTCCCCCAGCCCCGAAGACTTCCGGAATATACGATAAAATCACGGACATTTCGAAGATGCGGAAAAAGAGAACGGCGGATTGGCCGGACTACCACTCCGAGCACCTCACAAAAGAGAAGTCAGGAAACCGGCTCTTATCGCTTTTAAGAAGAGAAGTCATCCCCCTATGCCATCGCAATAACGACAATAAAAAAGAGGAATGTATAAGCTACATCCCTCTTTTTCGGCCGGAACTATTCCGGAAAAAATCTACCGGTAACGGTTAAAAATACTTGCCGCGCAAGTCCTCCACATTCGACATCTGCTCCAGGAAATCGAACAGACGACGCTGAATCATCCCCTGCGACGACGCCTCGGCACGTACCTTTTCAGCTTCGATACTCTGCGGAGTTTCCGCCTCCTGAATATCCGTCACCACGAAAACATAAGCACCTACATTTCCCCTGACCGGCTCGGACAGCGTATTCGTCTGCTCCGTTGCGGTAATCGCTCCGATCACACGAGGCTCGACACCCATGTTACGGATAAAGAACGATCCGTAACGGACATCTTCGAAAGGAACGACTTCGGTACCAAGGTTCTGGGCAACCTCTTCGATAGTCGAACCCTTCATTTCGCTGACGATCTTTTCAAACTTCTTATCGGTTATAAGCGTCTGGCGAATATTGTTCGCTACTTTCTCGATCGGCGTATAATCCTCATTGTCGATCTCAGTTACCACCGCGACCACATAGTCATCACCCACAGGGAAAATCTCGGAAATCGCGCCCACCTTGGCATCGTATGCCCAGCGCACCAATTCACGCGAATCAGCCAATCCCTGCAGCAGACGGTCACCCTGCGTGAGTTTCGCTTCACGAGGAGTGAGGTTTCCCTTATTCGCTGCCTCGTTGAACGCATCGACAGAACCCTTGCCCTCGACAGAGAAAAGACTTGCCTGACTATGCACATTGCGACGGGTCGCCGACGAAGCCTCAACGGGATAAGTGATCGTCGCAAGGCGCATGTGCTTCGAAGGTTTGTCCAGACGATAAACCTGTAAAATCTGAATAACGTCACCCACTTCGACACGGAGAATATCCCCCTGCTTAGCCGTCGAAAGAAGTCCCGAAAGCTCGTCCGGGAATGCAGAGAAAGGCATCACGCCCGCATCGCCTCCATTTCCGGCATCCTGCATATAGAGCGAATGGGTACGAGCCGCCTGTGCGAAATCCGCACCTTGCCGCAAAGCCGTCATCAGACTGTCGGCCAGGTCGCGTTGGTCGTAGGTGAGTACAATATGGCGGACGCCCACGGAATCCGGAGCGTTCAAAGTTTCAACGACACGGGTCATCGTCCAGGTATCGTTCTTCAGGACGGGACCATACTGCTTGCCGTTGGCCAGCGCCTCGGCCTCATCGTCCAGAAGCTGGGCAACCGACCGATAATTGTCCGTAATTTTACCGAAACGGTTATTCTTGGCAAATGCTTTCGGATCGTCCGACGCGGCAAATTCATCGCCGACTTCCCGAACGGTCTTCTCCAAAGTCGCCATATCCTCTGCACTCGGAGCCACTTCGAACACCACATAAGAGAGCGTGCGCGAAGGTTTCTGCTCATAACGGGCCTTATGGCTATTGTAATAAGCCTTGATTTCGGAATCGGAAACCGAGAACAGAGAATCAGGCATATCGTGATAACGCTTGCCGACCCAAGAACCGCTGAAAGTCTTATTCTGCGCATCGACGCCTTCTTCCGCTTCCAGCCGATTGACATATACACCGCCTTTGACCAAGCCGTTATACTTATTGATTTCGCGCTCCCGCATAGCCTGTCCGACCAAAGCCCCCCACATATATTGCATCTGGGGATTTCCGGTTGCCTGGGCGATAAAATCACTCACACCCTCCACACTGTACTGTCCTGTACGGGGGTCGGTGAAAGCCGTAGCCATCGTCCCGGAATAATACTCGCCGCTGATAAGTCCCTCACGCTCGGCATCGGTCACCGAGATTCCCATCTTCTCGAAACCGGGCAAGTACACGTGGTTGGCAATCAGAGTCTGCCAAGCCATTTCAGCCAACTGATCCATCTGCTCTTCATTACTTTCGGAGATGTTGCTCTGGTCTTTCAGGTTGTTGTATACCTCAATATATTCCGAATATCTGATCTTCGAACCGTCGATCACACCGACCTTGGGGTCGTTACCCGAAAGTCCCATATCCGTTTTAAGCGAGAGAATGAATGCCAGCAGTGCAAACGCGATGATAATCGACAAAACCACACCGAATCTGGTCCGTAACGTGTTTAAACTTGCCATATAAACTATTTTAATTTATTGTTTCAAAATGAGTGTTCAAAGATAATAAATATATTCTGAAAACCATGATAAACGACCAAATTCTTTCGTCATTTTCCGCATCCGGCATATCGAAAAAACGCACTTGCCCTTCACCGGTCGAAAATATCCCGTAAACTACAACCGTTTCACGCGCGCCAACTCCAACCGGGAACGGGTCCTGCGCAGAATCTTGATCTCAAGATGCTCGAAACGCACGGTTTCTCCGGCCGCCGGCAGCCCTTCATACCGGAAAATGATATACCCGGCCAGCGTTTCGTACTCGTCACTCTCGGGTATGGCAAGCCCGTATTTTTCATTGAGATATTCCACTTCCAATCGGCACGAAAGGACAAATTCCGAATCGCCGACCTGTTTCTCCGTAAGGTCGGGCACATCGTGCTCGTCTTCGATTTCGCCGAAAATCTGCTCCAGAACATCCTCCAAAGAGATAATACCGGCCGTACCGCCGAACTCGTCGATCACGACCGCAATATTGCTCTTATGACGGATGAGCCGCTGCATGAGTGCTTGCAACGGCATCGTCTCCGGGACGTATTGCACCTCCATCAGCACCTCATCGATCGACGTCGGATGCCGGAACAGCGACTTCGAATTGACATAGCCGACGATATTATCGACACTCTCTTTCCAGACGAAAATACGGGAATACTTACTCTCGACAAAACGCGCCGTAAGCGCTTTGATCGAGGTATCATCGATATCGACCGCCTCCATATCGATACGGGGAACCATGCAATCCCTCACGCGCAAATCGGCAAAATCCAGGGCATTCTGAAAGAGTTTGATCTCATTATCCGGTTCATGCTGCGCCTCCGGCTTCCCCGATTCGAACAAGCTGGCCAGATCGGTCCGGTCGAAAATGGGCTCCATCATCGCAACCTTCGGCTTACGCCCCATCAGCCACAAAATCCCCTGGGAAATCCAGGTCGTCAGCTTGGCGATCGGAAAAAGCAGCAGATAAAAGAAATAGATCGCAGGAGCAAACAGGCGGTAATAAAAATTCGGGCTGTTCCGGAAAACGGATTTCGGGAGAAATTCGGCGACGAAGATGATGATGATTGTCGAAACCGCCGTTTCCAGAACGACGGACCCGCCGCGAGCGATCTCCGTCCAACCCACTGCCGCCGCGAGCGAGCGCAACAACAGCGACATATAGAGCGAATAGATAACCAGGGCGATATTATTCCCGACCAGGATCGTCGTGATGTACTGCCCGGGGTGACGGGCAAAAATGTCGGCGATGAAATTGAACAGCCGACTCTGCTTCCGGTCGATCTCCAGTTTCAGGCGGTTCTTGCTCGTAAAAGCGATCTCCATCCCCGAAAAAAAAGCCGAAAGCAACAACATCAGCAGAATTATAAACACCGAAGTTATCATAAGGAACGATCGTTACTTTCTACGGGAGTCAGTTGAATTTTCCGGTCGTTCCCCCGTATCGGCCGGGCCGGTTTGACAGGCTGTTCGGAAACTGCCTCCTTCGCAGCGGAAACATTGTCCGCAACGGGTTTCACCGACGTAGAATCCGCGTCCCGTGTCGGCTCGATATTGACCCACATACGCCCTTTGATTCGGCGAAATTTCCAGTCTTTCAACTGATCGTCCGACTCGAATCCTTCGACGATGTAGGAATTTCCGCTCTCTTCCACGATCTTGGAATCGACGTTAGACCAGATCCGGCGCGTTTTCTCGTTCCAGAACAACTGCTGGGTGTAGAGCTCCTGTCCGTTGGATTTTTTCACTACGACATTTCCTTTGGCTTCCCATAATTTCCGATTCCCGTAATGAATCGCATAGTTAGCCGTTAGCGTAGCATCGACCGCTCCGATACTGTCCTTCTGATATGTCACGATATCCACGCCCTTGCGAAATTCCTGATAAGGCTCTTTTGCCAAAGAGTAACCTTCCACCAAAGGAGCCGTAAAAACATAGGATTTCCGGCCGTTCTCCGTATTGGTCATCGTCAAATGCTCGCTGTACTCGGTCATCAAAGCCTCATCGTTAGGCTCTTCGGCCACCGACTCCTTGTCGCACGAATATAGCAAGATAGCACTTCCCACGATGAGAAGTGCTACCTGTGCATATCGTTGAATGCTTCGGAGCATCGTTCGTACAAACTATGTCGCTACCGGGGGCGTACGGTCGTCACGATACCGCGGGCCGGACCGCAGGTAATCGTATAACGTGCACCCTCCATCAATTCGTTGAAGAAGCACTCCTCGGCAGTCGGGAATCCGCGACGGTAGTTTGCTGCCGCATCACGCGCCGTCTGAGCGAAATTGCCGGCATCGGCGTCGTTGGCAAGCAGGTTGGCTGCCTGCGTCATCGTATCGTAAGCGACCCAGAAAATAGCCTGACCCTCCAGTCCGGAGCAGGATGCAGCCGAAGCCGCATAAGCCTGCGCCAAGGCGAAATAAGCCATACCGTTATTGGGATTCAGCGCCTTGGCCTCATTAGCCGCAACTGCAGCCGCCGTAGGATTCTTGGCTGCCAGTTCGGTCATACTCAAACGCACCAGAAGCAACTCTTTCTGAACGGCGTCTTGTTCGGCAGCAATCGCCTCACGCAGGTAAGTAGTCGATTTGGCGAAGTCGCCCCGCTCTTGGAATCCTTGAGCCAGCATCATGGCCGTCTGGGCAGAAGGTTCCATCGCATAATATTTTTCGGCGATCTGAAGGAAAAATTCGGAACTGCACTGCGAACGGGACATCAGCGAAACCGTCTGCTTGAGCAACTCCATATCCTCCGGAGCCGCTTCGATACGCGGACGGAACATCTTCTCCAAATTCTCGCAATCGGCAGCACCGCTACCCGCAAAACAGGTATCGAACTGTGTTTTCGCCTCCTTTACTCCAGGAGCATCACTCTCGAAAATCGGAGCCAGACGAGCGTACTCATCCAAAACGGCATCCGGATAGACCTCGCCCATCTTATAATCATCGCACAAATTGCTGAAATACACCAATGCGACATCCGGCAGCGCAGCATAACCGCTCTGCAAACCGGCTTCGATCGCCTCCTTATACAACTTGCGCACGCCTTCCCGGTCGGAAGGATTGAAAGTCAGATATTCACGGGCTTTACGGTCAAGGACATAAGCCGTACCGTAATTGGGACTGGAAGGAAAATACTGTACACGCAGGTCGTAAATCATCATCAGCGAATCGAGCAGAGCTTTTTTCTCATTCAGGTCTTGTGCGCGTTGCACCTTGTTCGAATAAACCT
>OATX01001305.1_pt1 | contig 12191 bp, 7 predicted proteins | sample 1516741 | NCBI WGS metagenome assembly OATX01 (sample SAMEA2579984, study PRJEB22360) | human gut metagenome | biome: human gut; feature: human-associated habitat; material: faeces | place: Denmark | collected 2008/2010
GTCAGAATTTTACTTCTTTGTTTCATTTTCATAATCTCCTTATTATTGAATAAAATTGAGGCATCATGAAGAATGCCCTGTGCAACTGGAATGTCCCGCGAATTACATTCTGTTATTAATCATATCACTTCTTGTTAAAAATAACAAATGCTAACAAGAAAAAAACACTGCTTTTTCTGTGCATATTGGCACATTTTTGGCAGTACAAATCAGGCTCAGACTATTGCACTAGGATGCATATATTGCTATAATAAAGCAGAATATAGGAACTCCAGTGCTGTCACTGACAGATAATAGGGAATCAGGTGCGAATCCTGAACGATCCGGTCACTGTAAGCGTAAGAGAGGATTGCAGAAGCCATTGCATGTGAAGTTGTGTGAGAAGGCGTGATCTTAGAATACTCTGCAAGTCAGGAAACCTGCTGGAGAATCAGTGAAAAGCTTCCGAAGAAAGCAGAATTTCACAGAAACGAAACATCCGGTTATGCAAAGAAGGATGTTTTATTTGTGCGACTGAAGTCTACTCATCTGGATCGGAGAGTAGGCTTTATATTTTTGCAGTGTAAGAGGAAAAATCCTATATGAGATACTTACAGAAATGCGTTTTATAAGAGGAGAGAGGCATATGCATTCGAAAAAATTTCTCGCTGCATTCCTTGCATTGAGTATAACAGCTGCACCACAGGCATCGGTCATGGCATCAGCAGAAAATGCATCGGCGCAGGAAAGCAGTGAAGACTCATCAGGAGAATCTGATGAAAATACAGCTCAGGAAACAGAAGAAACTGATGCGGGCGAAACAGAGCAGAACACAGACGATGTATCATCAGGAGAAGAATTCCTTCAGATAACAGACAAAAAAGCGTATGCAGAGGATGATTCCATTCTGATCGAGATTGTCTCTGCCAATACAACTTATAACAGAGTATATATCGGAAACAGAACAGACGAAGACCGCACACCGGTAATTGAGGGCTCTCTGGATGAAGCGGGCAGATATCATTATCTGTTTTATATCGACCCGAAGTACCTTGGTGAAAAAGCGGCTTATGTCCCGGGAAATACAGAGGATGACAGCTGGTATACAGAGGAAGAACTGTATTTTATGCTTCCGTCTGAAGTATCAGAAACACTTGTACAGGAAACAACGGATACAGCAGAACCTTCTGAAACAGTACCGACAGCAGAAGAAAATACTTCTGCAGATAATTCCGGCGAAGGAATGATTTCAAAGAGCTCAGACAGTTCAGACAGCGATTCTGATTCTCTCTGGCAGATCGGAGCACTGGAAGAGACTGGTGCAGAGCAGACTACAGCAGCCGAGGACTATCGTATTGAAAGTCTGGAAAAAGACAATACGACAGAAGACAGTATTGCTGAGACAGAAGCAGATGCCGTTTCCATGGCAGATGGTACGTATAAAGCAGATGATTTCTCATTCAGCGGCGGTACAGGAAAAACAAAGATCACCTGTGAAGGGATTACTGTAAAAGACGGTCAGACCTATGCAACGATCAAATTCAGCAGCAGCAGTTTTACGAAACTGGTTGTGGATGGCAAAGAATATCAGCCTGCAAGTAACGAAGGCGGTTCTTACTTTGAGATTCCGGTGACTTTAAATACAGATATGACGATCACCGGAACGACGATCGCCATGACAGAGCCGCATGATATTGAATACGTTATCCATATCACAAAGAGCGGTGCAGCCACACCGGATGCCACTCCGACAGTCACACCACAGCCGACAGCCACACCGAAGCCGACTTCTGCACCATCCAGTGATATTCCGACGGATGGAACCTATACACGCACGGTGACACATGTATCTGGTACGGCTACGATGTTCAAGATCAATGCATGTGAGATTACGGTCAAGAATGGTAAGGTTACTGCAAAAATCACATTGAGTGGAACAGGATACGACAGGCTGTTTCTTGGAACCAAAGAAGAGGCTTTGAAGGCGGCAGACAGCAAGCTGATTTCCTACAAAGTTGATGCAGAGGGTAAATATACCTATGAATTTGCATTGGAAGGTCTGAACAAAGATACGAAACTGGCTGCGCGCTCTCATCGTTACTATGAGGCTGGTGATAAGGATAAAATGTGGTATGACCATACGCTGAAATTTAACGTAGATACCAGCAATTCCGGAACTGGCGGAGATGGTTCCAAAGATGATAATTCGAACGGAAATAATTCAGGGAATAACTCTAATGGAAATAACAGTTCCAATGGAAGTAACTCCAATGGAAGCAGTTCCAGCGGCAGCAACAGTTCCAATGGAGGCAGCACCGGTGGAAGTGGTTCTAATGGAAGCAGTTCTGGCGGCAGTTCAACTGGTTCCGGCGGAAGCAGTGGATCCGGTGGAAGCAGCTCGAGTACAAATAACTACAAATCAAATACAGATGGCAAGACAAGCCAGGTAGATTCTTCTGCCGGCGGCTTAAAGGATGGGGAATATGGCTCTGATCAGTTCTCTTTCTCCTGGTCAGGTGGAACAGGTACGCATGGCCTTAATATTACCTGCGACAAGATCAGCGTCGAAGATGGACAGGCATGGGCGTATGTGACATTCAACAGTGGCAAATGGATCTATGTGAAAGCAAGTGGAAACCAGTATGATCCGGTAGATCAGGGGGACAAATACAGTACCTTCAAGATCCCGATCCAGCTGAATGCCAACAATAAAGTCGTAGGCTGTACAACAGCGATGTCCAAGCCGTACGAGATTGAATATACTCTGTATTTCGGCATGGATATCCCGGACAGCAGTTCCGGCAGTAAGAGTTCCGGTGGCAGCAGTGTGACTGCAAAGGCAGCAGGAAATTCCACAAAGCTTGCAGACGGTCAGGAAGCCGAGACAGATGCTGGCACCGTATACAAGGATGATGCGGCGCCAAAGATCACAGGTCTGGAATATATGAGCTCCCTGAAACTGGAACATTCCAAAATGTTCAAGATCCATTATTACAACAACGATATGACCGTGCTTGAGATCACTCTGAATGATGAGTTTGGCAAGGACAGTGTGGATCTTACACAGAATAACGCGGCACAGACTTCCACAGACGGCACGAATGAAGAAAGTACAGCAAAGACTTCCAGTGCGGATGGAGAGGAGAACGCAGCGACAGAACAGGATTACGCAAAACTTTATAAGCAGGAAGTCATCCGCTACCTTCTTGTTCCTGAGGACAAAGCCGATCAGATTCCGGCAGGAATCGACAAATCCATTATTGTGATCCAGCTTCCGATGGACAAGACATATGTTGCTTCTGACGTGGCACTGGAAATGATCGATAAGATCGGTGCAGACAAAAATGTATCTGCGGTTTCTGCGACAGCAGACGACTGCAAGATCGCTGCAATCAAAGAATCCATTGGAAAAGGCGATATCATTTCAGCAGGCACTTATGATAAAGCAGACCTGAAAGAACTTGTAAAAAATAAATGCAAACTGGCGATCGTACCGTCCGATATCCTGACAGCGAAAGCAGAGGATACAGGGGACGACAGTACGGAAGATACTGCTGATGCAGAACACACGGATGATGCACAGAGCGATGAAAACCAGATCGCAGCGAAATATCCGGAAATGACTGCTTTTGCAGAAAAACTTGCAATCCTCAAGATCCCGATGATCCTGGATCGTTCCAAAGATGAGAAGGATGTCCTTGCAAAATATGAGTGGAGCAAAGTATATGGGGCTCTGTTCGGATGTGAGAAGGAAGCGTCCAAACTTTATGAAGCTGCTGTAAGCGGACATAGCGGAGATAACTCAGAAAGCTCAGACACATCGGAAAGTACAGATACAACAGAAAATACAGATACAGAACAGTAACACAGTAATCATGGGAGCGGGCGGTCTTCGGATCGCCCGTATATAAAAATCGGAGGATAAAATAAGAATATGAAAGAAAGAAGTACAGGAAAACTGTGGCCGCCGCTTATGGCAGCATGCCTTCTCATGATGGGGATTTTCAGCCTGTCCGTGAGCACAAAAGCAGCAGATAACGATTCCTCTGCACCGGAGATCCCCGGCCTGACTTTTCAGTCAGAAATGCAGAATGAGTTTGCAGAATGCTTCCATATATACTATTACAACGATGACTATACTCTGATCGATGTGCCGGACAGCGGCCAGTTCCTTCTGGTACCGGAAGGAAAGAGTGCCCCTGACGGACTGGATGGGGATATCGTGGTGCTTCAGAAAAGCCGCTGGATAATATTTACCTGGCAGCGACATCTGCAATGTCTCTTTTTTCTTCCCTGGACGCACTGGATGACATCAAGTTTTCTTCCCTCCAGGCATCTGGATGGTATGTTGATGCGGCAAAACAGGCAATGGAAAACGGCGACATCGTTTTTGCCGGCAAATACAGTGAGCCGGATTATGAACTTCTCGTAAATTCCGGATGTAATCTGGCAATTGAATCAACGATGATCCTTCACACCCCGAAGGTACAGGAGATGATCGAGCAGATGGGAATCCCTGTATTCACAGACCGTTCCAGTTACGAAAACCATCCGCTTGGACGTACCGAATGGATCAAAGTTTATGCAGAAATGGTTGATAAGAGAGATGAGGCGAAAGAATTCTTTGACGAACAGGCAAAGATCATCTCTGATCTGAAAGATTTCAAAAATACAGAAAAAACAGTCGCTTTCTTCTATATTAATACAGATGGCTCCGTAGTCGTAAGAAAACCATCCGACTATGTGCCGAAGATGATCGAGATCGCAGGCGGTCGTTACGTTCCGACACAGGTGGACTCTGAGGAAGAAACAAAGCGTTCTTCCGTGCCGATGACGATGGAAGAATTTTATACACAGGCGATCGATGCGGATTATCTGGTATACAATGGAACGATTGATGATCCGATTAACAGCGTGGATGACCTTCTGCAGAAGAGCGAACTTTTTGCAGACTTCAAGGCTGTCAAAGAAGGCAATGTATGGTGTGCCGGCAAATATCTCTACCAGGCAACCGACATTGTAGGAAATATGATCACAGACATTCATCTGATGCTCACCGGCGGAGATGCGAGCCAGATGACCTTTATGACCAAAATTGATTAAATACAGGAGAAAACATGATGAAAGCACAGACAGGTGAGGGCACCGGAACCTTCCACATGGAAAACTTCCGGCGGCGTTCACGTTACGCAGCAGTATTTGCAGTACTTGCAGCGGCACTTTGTGCAATTCTGATATTAAACATCAATACCGGAACGACAAACATTCCGGTCTCACGTATCCTGAAGATCATTTTCCTGCGGGAAGGTGCACAGACAGAATACAATATTATCTGGAAGATCCGAATGCCGCGTCTTCTGATGGCGGCGATCCTGGGCGGTGCACTGTCCCTTTCCGGATTTCTGTTACAGACCTTTTTTGAAAACCCTATCGCCGGACCATACCTGTTGGGTATTTCTTCCGGAGCCAAAATGGTCGTAGCACTGGCAATGATCTATTTCCTGGAGAAATTCAACAAAGTTTCTTCCTATACATTAGTAATTGCCGCTTTTATCGGATCTCTGATAGCAACAGGATTTATCCTTCTGGTATCCAGACGCATCAAACATATGGCGACACTTCTGATCGCCGGAACTATGATCGGTTATATCTGCTCTGCGATCACGGATTTTATGGTTACGTTTGCAGAGGATTCCGATATCGTAAACCTTCATGGCTGGTCCCAGGGAAGTTTCTCCGGTATGAGCTGGAGTAATGTACATATTGCAGCAGTGATCGTAGCTGTTGCAGTCGCACTGACATTTATGCTCTCCAAACCGATCGGTGCCTATCAGCTGGGCGAAGCTTATGCACAGAGCATGGGCGTTGATATCAAGGTCTTTCGTGTGACACTGATCCTTCTGTCCAGTATCCTTTCGGCTACAGTAACTGCTTTTGCGGGTCCGATCTCTTTCGTGGGAATCGCAGTTCCACATCTGGTAAAACAGGCACTGAATACTTCCAGGCCACTGGTCGTCATTCCGGGAACCTTCCTGGGAGGAGCAGTCTTCTGTATGCTCAGTGACCTGATCGCAAGAACAGCATTTGCACCGCTGGAACTGAACATCAGTACCGTAACTTCAATCTTTGGCGCGCCGGTTGTCATCGCAATGATGCTGAAACGTCAGAAAGGAAAACAGTGATATGGCAGAGCAATATATAAATATGGATAATCTGGCAGTCGGCTATAACGGAAAAGCCCTGATCCATGACATCTGTATCGGAATCGAAAAAGGAGAGATCGTGACACTGATCGGACCGAATGGTGCCGGCAAATCCACGATCCTCAAAAGTATCACACGCCAGCTCAAGATCATTTCCGGAAATGTAAAGATCGCAGATGCAGATCTCTCTAAGCTGTCTTTCCGTGACCTGTCTACCAAGATGGCGGTAGTCCTGACGGACCGTATGAAACCGGAGCTTATGACCTGCCATGATATTGTGGCTACCGGACGTTATCCATATACCGGCAAGCTTGGAATCCTGAGCAGGGAAGATGAGCAGAAGGTTGATGAAGCGATGGAAGCAGTCCATGCACAGGAACTTGGCGACCGTGATTTTAACGCGATCAGTGACGGACAGCGGCAGCGAGTTCTCCTGGCAAGGGCAATCTGTCAGGAACCGGAGATCATCGTTCTGGATGAACCTACTTCATTCCTGGATGTGCGTTACAAACTGGAACTGCTTTCAATCCTCAGAAATATGGCAAAGAAAAAAGGAATCACCGTGATCATGTCGCTCCATGAGATCGATCTGGCTGAAAAAGTGGCCGACAAGATCATCTGCGTAAAAGGCGACCGCATTGCACATTACGGAAAACCGGAAACGATCTTTAAGGAAGAAGCGATCCGTGATCTTTATGGAATTGACAATGGATATTTTGACCCGGTCTTCGGAAGCCTGGAACTTCCAAGACCAGAAGGAGAACCAAAGACCCTGGTCATCTCCAGCGGTGGAACCGGAATCCCAATTTACAGAGAACTGCAGAGAAAAAATATCCCATTTGCAGCCGGGATTCTCTATACCAATGACATCGACTATCAGCTGGCACGCCTTCTCGCTGTACGGACTGTGACAGAGAAGCCGTTTGAGGAGATCAGTGATGAGACATTTGCAGAAGCCATGAAATTGGTGGATTCCTGTGAAAAAGTCATTGATGCCGGAGTAACAGTGGGGAAAACGAACAGCAGAATCGCAGAGTTGATCGAAAAAGCAAAGAATGATAAAAAACTTGAAAAAAGATGACAGAATCACGGGGACGGAGTTATATGGCACTTCAGGGCCATTAACTCCGTCCCCGTGGTTCGTCATGGGTATAACTATCCAGTATCCCATCGATCGACCGATGCAGATACGGCCTATATTCACTGAGTGAAACCGGCTGCTGATAAAGAATACAGCTGTAACAGGTGGAGCTTGCCAGCTCGATCACCGAAAACAACATCATATCCGGATGTTCATACGTATGTTCATCCCTCTCAAGAAGTCCGAGATACGCATCATAAAATACAAGATCTTCGTCTGGAACTTTGTCATCCAGAGCTGCCTGAAAGACACCCCAGGAAAGATTGCGGGAAATAAACATCAGAAGAGGAGAGTCACTTTCCAGGGCATCCAGAATAAAATCGATCATAAAGTGAAGCTGATTCCTAAAGCCTGTGATCTCCTGGTCGATCACGGCACGGTAAGCCTGGTAAAAAAGCTCCGAGGTCTTGTGTGATACCAGTTTATTTCGAATATCATATTTGTCTTTAAAATAAAGATAAAAGGTCCCCTTGGCGACGCCTGCTTTGTTTACGATATCAGAGATGGTCGTCTGGTTGGTGCCTTTGGTGGTAAAAAGCTCGAATGCAGTATTGAACAGCGCATCTTTCTTTTTCTGCTTTTTTACTTCTACTTTTCCCATAAAATCCCTCCTTCTGACCATACCTTTTGTGCTTTATTATAATCAAAAATGACCAGAAGTCAATATTAATTACGGACCAATCAACACAATGAAAAAAATAAGTTGGTTTTTGGACACTTTCGCATAATCGTATATTGACTAACAGTCAGTTTTGGTATATAACTCTTAATGATGAAAAGAAAATGACTGATAGTCATAAATGAAAAAGATAGTCAACAAGGAGGACATGATGATTAAGGTCGGTAAATGGATAGCGAAGCATAAAGTGCTGATCGTACTGATCAGTATGATTCTGCTGATACCGTCAGTGATCGGTATGGCGGCAACAAGAGTCAATTATGATATCCTTAGTTATCTGCCGGATTCCCTGGAAACTGTAGAAGGCCAGGATATCATGGTAGATGAGTTCGGAATGGGTGCGTTTTCCATGGTCGTTGTGGAAGATATGGACCTCAAGGACGTAGCAGCATTAAAAGAAAAGTTTCAGGATGTAGAGCATGTAAAGGATGTTCTGTGGTATGACAGTGTGGCTGACTTAAGCATCCCGGTAAGCATGATCCCTGATAAATTCAAAGATGCATTTTTTAATGGCGATGCGACCATGATGATCGCACTGTTTGACAATACAACTTCCTCTGATGCTGCGATGGAAGCAGTTACAGACATGCGTAAGATCGCAAATGAACAGTGCTTTATCAGTGGTATGTCAGGTGTTGTAACAGATATCAAGAACATTGCCCTGGAGGAGATGCCGATCTATGTTGTGATCGCAGCAGGACTTTCCCTTCTGGTACTGCTTCTTGCAATGGATTCACTCGTGGTTCCAATTCTGTTCCTTTTGAGTGTAGGTCTGGCGGTCCTGTATAACCTTGGAAGTAATATTTTTCTCGGTCAGGTCTGCTACATTACCAAATCACTGACGGCGGTACTTCAGCTTGGTGTTACAATGGACTATTCCATTTTCCTGCTGAACTCGTTTGAAGCATATAAGAAGAAATATGATGAGAAAGAACGTGCGATGGCACATGCGATCGCAGATACCTTCAAATCCGTAGCGGGAAGTTCCGTTACTACGATCGCCGGTTTCCTTGCACTGTGTGTTATGACCTTTGCCCTGGGACGTGATATGGGTATCGTTATGGCGAAGGGTGTTGTGATCGGAGTTGTCTGCTGTGTAACTGTTCTTCCGGCAATGATCCTCGTATTCGACAAGGCAATCGAGAAGACAAAACACAAGGCTCTGCTTCCGAACATGGACAAAGCTTCCGGTTTTATCACCAAACATTACAAAGTATGGCTGATCGTATTCCTCGTACTTCTGTACCCGGCAATCTATGGAAACAACCATACACAGATCTACTACAATATTGATAAATCTCTTCCGGCAACCCTGGCAAGTAATGTTGCAAATGATAAACTGAAAGAGGATTTTGATATGAGCACGATGCATATGATCCTGCTCAGGAATGGTCTGGACAGCAAACAGAAAACACAGATGCTCGACAAGATCGATGAAATAGACGGAGTAAAATGGTCTCTGGGTATGAACTCCCTGATCGGACCAAGTTTCCCGGAATCCATGATCCCTTCCAATATCAGGGAAATGCTGGAATCAGACAACTACGAAGTGCAGTTTGTCTGCTCTGAATATTCATCTGCAACAGATGAATGTAACGCACAGCTTGCTTCCATTCAGGAGATCGTTAAGGAATATAGTCCGGACTCCATGGTCATCGGTGAGGCACCTCTGATGAAGGACCTTCAGGATACGACAGATGTCGACCTTCAGCGAGTAAATATCCTTTCCATGGCAGCAATCTTCGTGATCATCCTGTTTGTATTCAAATCCATCTCCCTGCCGTTTGTACTTCTGGCGGTTATCGAGTTTGCGATTTATGTAAATATGGCAATCCCGTATTATCAGGGTGTAACCCTTCCGTTCGTTGCAAGTATCGTCATCGGTGCGATCCAGCTTGGAGCAACCGTAGACTATGCGATCCTGATGACAAGCAATTACCAGAAACAGCGTCATCTTGGCAAGACCAAGAAGGAATCTATTTCTATTGCACATAAATTCTCCATGAAGTCTATCATCGTAAGCGGATGCAGCTTCTTTGCAGCAACCTTCGGTGTAGCTCTTTACTCACAGGTAGATATGATCGGTTCGATCTGCACTCTGCTTGCGAGAGGTGCGGTGATCAGTACGGTCGTTGTACTGCTTGTACTTCCGGCGATGTTTATGGTATTTGACCCGATCATTGTTCGTACATCAAAAGGCTTTTTGCCGGACAAAAAATAAAATCAACACATAAATGAATGAAGCCCCCGGGCTGGAAAAGGAGTCAAGATATGAACAGAAACAGAAAGAAAGTAGTGGTAGCTTCTCTGGCAACAGGAATGGCAGTTGTTATGGGAACAGTGCCGGTACTGGCTGCGGACAGCAGTGTTTCAAAACAGGAAACTGTATATGTAAACGCTTCAGCAAGTGGTACTCCGCAGGAAATCACTGTATCTGAATGGCTGAAAAACTCAGCTTCCTCAGGAAATTTAAGCGATGTGTCCGATCTTAAAGATATCAAGAATGTCAAAGGTGATGAGACCTTTGACCAGGACGGCGATGACCTGACCTGGAATACAGAGGATAAGGATATTTATTATCAGGGAACTACTACCAAGGAACTTCCGGCATCTGTAGAACTTACCTATTACCTGGACGGTGTTCAGGTAAGTCCGGATGATCTGGCAGGCAAGAGCGGTCATCTCAAGGTCGAAGTAAAATACACAAACAATGCCAAGAACAAAGTAAAAGTCGGCAAGAAAAAGACAGACATGTATTCACCATTCGTCATGGTGACAGCAATGATCCTTCCGGTCGATAATTTCACAAATGTAACGATCGACAATGGTAAAGTCCTTTCTGACGGACAGAGAAACATTGCAGTCGGCGTAGGTCTCCCGGGACTGGCAGACAGCCTGGATCTCAAGAGCATCGATAAGGATATCGACATTGACATTCCGGAAGGCTTCACAATGGAAGCAGATGTGACAGATTTCAGCATGAGTTCTACCTTTACTTTCGGAATGACAGACCTTCTGGATTCCATTGATACAGATGATATTGACGGTCTGGATGATCTCAAGGATTCCATGAAAGAACTTACAGATTCTGCAACTAAGCTGGTGGATGGAGCCAAGGAACTTTCTGATGGTACTACCACATTGAATACGAAATACAAAGAACTGGATGACGGTATTGCTTCACTGAAAAGCGGCGTAAGTACATTAAACAGCGGTGCTGCAAGCCTGAAGAGTGGTGTTGCATCTTATACTTCCGGTGCAGATACCCTTGCGTCCGGTGTAAATCAGTATGCATCCGGTGTAAGTAAGCTGACCAGTTCCCTCACAGAATATAATCAGGGTGTAAATACTCTTGCAGCCGGTGCAAAAGCTTACGTCAGCGGAACAAACACTCTTGGGAGTGGTGTAAAGGCTTATGTACAGGGCGCTACACAGCTTGGAAACGGAATTACTACGTATGTTGATGGAATCGGAACACTGGTAGAGGGTGTTGGAAAGAGCGCAAAGGGTGTCAAGGAAGCGGCAGCAGGAATCAGTGCTTTTGCAGAAAAAGCAGGTTCAATGGTAGGAGAACTTTCCGATACAGTTACAAAGATCAACACATATGCAGACAGTGTAAGTGCTTATGCACAGGGAACAGCACAGTTTGCAGACAGCGTAAAAACATATGCGGCAGGCGTTGCACAGGCACAGCCGGTTGCTGAACAGCTTGCACAGCTTCTTGGAAGCATGACAGGAAGCAGCGAAAGTGAAGAATCCAAAACAGAGCAGATCACAAGCGGTCTTGCACAGGCAATGGAGGCAGCAGATTCCATTGAGGCATCTACAGATGATTCCGTAGCGGATCAGGTGAGTGAAGCAGCAGATGCAATCAGCGAAGCAGCGGGTGCAGGAGCAGCAATTCAGGGTGATGCAGGAACGATCGCCGGCGGTCTTGCAAGTGCAGAATCTGCAATTGATATTCTGAGCAGCATTGATACTTCTTCTATGGATGATGTAACAGCAGCGGCTGTAAACAGCGCAGTGGAAAGTGCGATCGGAGCAATTTCCAGTGGTGTGGATACCGCGCAGAGTGGAGTTGACAGTCTTCAGGAACATGCAGATCAGGTATCTGGTCTTTCTGAACAGGCTGGAGAAGTTCAGGCAGCAGCAGCTACGATCAGTGCACAGAGCAGCCAGAATGAGGCGG
>OATX01001307.1_pt1 | contig 12187 bp, 9 predicted proteins | sample 1516741 | NCBI WGS metagenome assembly OATX01 (sample SAMEA2579984, study PRJEB22360) | human gut metagenome | biome: human gut; feature: human-associated habitat; material: faeces | place: Denmark | collected 2008/2010
TCCGTTACGACTCATTTCAAAGTTGATGGCATCAGCAATCACTTCCTCGTTAAAGGTATGCACTTCAGTCTGAATAGGATAACGGTTGGGCGGAGGTGTCTGTATCACACTCAGGTCACGTGCCCCTATCAATGAGAATTGCAATGTGCGGGGAATAGGTGTAGCCGTCATAGTCAAGGTATCTACATTCACTTTCAACTGGCGCAGTTTCTCTTTTACAGATACCCCGAATTTCTGCTCTTCATCAATAATCAGTAATCCTAAGTCCTTGAATTGTATATCTTTACCTAAAATACGATGTGTACCGATCAGTATATTCACATCTCCGGCAGCCAAACCTTTTATAACAGCTTTTGCCTGCGCTGCCGTGCGAGCACGGCTTAAATATTCCACCTTGCAAGGCAAATCTTTCAAACGATCCTTGAACGTCTGAAAATGCTGGTAAGCCAGCACTGTCGTAGGTACCAGAACAGCCACCTGCTTATTATCCGCCACTGCCTTAAAAGCTGCACGGACTGCCACTTCCGTTTTACCGAAACCAACGTCTCCACAAACCAAACGGTCCATCGGGCGATTACTTTCCATATCTGCTTTTACATCCGCCGTAGCCTTACTCTGATCAGGCGTATCTTCATAGATAAACGATGCTTCCAACTCCCGCTGCAGGAAACTGTCCACACTAAACTGGAATCCTTTTTCCTCCCGACGCTGAGAATATAACCTGATAAGATCGCGTGCAATATCCTTAATCTTAGTTTTGGTGCGCTCTTTCAGTTTTTCCCAGGCACCGGTACCTAACTTATTCAGGCGAGGAGCTTCACCATCCTTACCTTTATACTTAGATACTTTATGCAATGAATGAATGGAAACAAACACCACGTCTTCATTCTGATAGACCAGTTTCATCACTTCTTGTGTCGTATCTCCGTTAGGAATACGCACCAGCCCTGAAAAACGCCCTACTCCATGATCGGTATGTACGACATAATCTCCCGGAGTAAACTGGTTCAGCTCTTTCAAGCTTAGAGCCACCTTACCGCTACGTGCTTTATCACTCTTCAGATTATATTTATGAAAACGGTCGAATAATTGATGATCCGTAAAGATACAAAGCCGCAAGGCATTATCGGCAAACCCTTCATGCAACGTACGTTCCACGGCCGTAAATGCAATCTGATCCCCCCTGTCTTCAAAGATGGCACGGATACGGTCAGTTTGTTTCATGCTGTCGCTACAGATGTACAACGCATATCCCTTCTCCATATATTCTTTGAAACTCTCAGCCACCATATCAAAGTTCTTGCGGAAAATAGGCTGTGCAGACGTATCAAAAGTAATCGTAGCATCCGGTGTACCTGTCGGTTTATTACCAAATTCCATACGACGGAAATCCAATGCACGGAGTGTAAACTCGCTTCCGTCAATCAGCTTGCCATCTAAGGTTATACAGCCACTTTCTTCTGCTTCGCGGGCAGCAATTGCCTGTGGAGTAAGTGTTTCATCATGCACTGTTTGAATGCGCTCACGCAACCAAAGTAAATCACGCATTGCCAGTACGGTATCCGCCGACAGAAAATCCAGAAACGAAACCATGCCACTCGCACCACCCTGCTCCAGACTGCGGCTTAAATCGGGGACAATTACAATGCTATCTTTCTTTTCTTTGGAAAGCTGTGTCTCCACCTCAAACGTGCGGATACTTTCCACTTCATCCCCGAAGAAGTCAATACGGTACGGAAACTCGGAAGAAAAAGAAAACACATCGATAATGCTACCACGTACGGCATATTGTCCCGGTTCATACACATAATCTACATACTCGAAGCCATAGCTACGCAATACTTCCATGATGAAGTTCGTATCCACATTCTCCCCCGAATGCAGTTTCAGGGTTTTATCCCCCAATTCTTTCCGGGAAACGACCTTTTCGGCCAATGCATCAGGATATGTCACCACGCAAAGCCCTTCTTCACCTTTCTGCAAGCGACTCAACACTTCTGTACGAAGTATTTCATTCGCAGCATCTTTCTGTCCGTATTTTATTGCCCTGCGAAATGAAGAAGGGAAAAACAAGACTTTATCTGTTCCCAGCACCTGCGTAAGGTCATGGTAGAAATATCCCGCCTCTTCCAGATCGCCCAGAATAAAAACAAAAGGAAATTCTCCACGCTGCACCAGCACGGACGAAAACAGTGAAGCAGCAGAAGCACATAGTCCACCACAGAAAAGAGTGCGGACAGACGGATTCTTCAGTAAACCACTCATAGCTTCCACATTGGGATGGGCGGCATATCGTTGTTGTAGCTCGGTAATAGTCATCATAACGGGCGCAAAATTACTAAATAATCCTTAGTTTTATTCGTATGTGATAGAAAACACTTAACTTTGTTCCCAATTTAGAACCTCCTTTTATGAATATGCAGACATCGGACAGCATCGTTATCATTCCTACATACAACGAACGGGAAAACATCGAGAACATCATCCGTGCCGTTTTCGCCCTGGAAAAAGTATTCCATATCCTGATTATAGAAGATGGCTCGCCTGATGGCACTGCCAACATAGTCAAGACCCTTCAGCAAGAGTTTCCCGAACGTTTGTTCATGATAGAGCGCAAAGGCAAACTGGGACTGGGTACTGCTTATATCGCAGGCTTCAAATGGTCACTGGAACATAATTATGAATACATCTTCGAAATGGATGCCGATTTCAGCCACAACCCTGCTGACCTGCCACGCCTGTACAAAGCCTGCGCCGAAGAAGGTGCCGATGTCTCTATCGGTTCACGCTACGTCAGTGGCGTCAATGTAGTGAATTGGCCTATGGGACGGGTATTGATGTCCTATTTTGCTTCCAAGTATGTACGCCTCATCACCGGACTGCCGATACATGATACGACCGCCGGCTTTAAGTGCTACCGTCGTGAGGTATTGCAGACAATCGATCTGGATGGTATCCGCTTCAAAGGTTATGCCTTCCAAATTGAAATGAAATTCACTGCTTACAAATGCGGTTTCAAGATTGTGGAAGTACCGGTTATCTTTATCAACCGGGAACTGGGTACCTCAAAAATGAACAGCAGTATCTTTGGAGAGGCCGTTTTTGGTGTTATCAAACTGAAAATGCATAGTTGGTTCCATAAATACCCGCAAGCAGTAAAAAACAATTAGTGATTAATGATAAACGATTAGTGAAGATGAAAAGAACACTGATACATAACGCAACAATAGTGAACGAGGGACGCTCTGTACAAGGTTCCGTAGTGATTGAAGGCGACCGGATTGCCGAAGTACTTACCTATGGGAAAAAGCTCTCCGTCCCTTGTGATGAAACCATAGACGCTACCGGCTGTTGCCTGTTGCCGGGTGTTATCGACGACCATGTACACTTCCGCGATCCGGGATTAACCCACAAAGCGGATATTCTCACCGAAAGTCGTGCAGCAGCCGCAGGTGGTGTCACTTCCATCATGGATATGCCGAACACCAACCCTCTGACTACCACCCTTAGTGCGCTCGAACAAAAGTTTGATTTGCTGAATGAGAAGTGTATTGTTAACCACTCTTGCTACTTCGGAGCCACTAATAATAACTATACGGAATTCAACCAGCTGGACAAACATCGTGTATGTGGCATCAAACTTTTCATGGGTTCCAGTACCGGAAATATGCTGGTAGACAAAACAAACAGTCTGCTCAATATATTCAATGGAACAGATATGTTGATTGCTACTCATTGCGAAAGCCAGGAAATCATCAAAAAAAACACCGAATACTATAAGAAGATGTTCAGTGATGCACCGGAAGTTCCTATCAGCAAGCACCCCAACATACGTTCTTCAGCCGCCTGCTACGCCTCAACAGAACTTGCGGTACGCATGGCAAGCTTAGCGGGTGCACGTCTGCATGTGCTTCACGTCTCTACAGCCAAAGAACTGCAATTGTTCAGTGATATACCGCTGGAAGAAAAGCACATTACAGCCGAAGCCTGTGTTGCACATCTGTTATACCGCCAACAGGATTATAAAGAACTGGGAACACGTATCAAGTGCAATCCTTCCATAAAGAAACAAGCTGATCGTGATGCTTTACGGAATGCCGTCAATACCGGCGTGATTGATGTGATTGCTACCGATCATGCGCCCCACCTGCTTAGTGAAAAGGAAGGTGGCGCACTAAAAGCCATGTCAGGTATGCCGATGATTCAATTCTCTCTGGTCAGCATGCTCGAACTGGCAGAAAAAGGAATTTTCTCTATTGAAACCATTGTAGAGAAAATGTGCCATGCCCCTGTCCAGATATATGGTATCTGTGATCGCGGTTATGTCCGCGAAGGCTATAAGGCCGACCTTGTACTTGTCAGCCACGGAGACCGTTGGGAAGTCAATTCTGAGAATATTCTCAGCAAGTGCGGATGGAGCCCGCTGGAAGGCAATTCTTTCCGTTGGAAAGTAGAAAGAACATTTGCTAACGGACACCTGATATACAGTGACGGACAAGTAGATGATACTTACCGTGGCGAAGAATTGAGATTCGATTACAAAGATAAATGATGAACAGCCCTGCGGATAAGGTGTTGACGTACGCTATTCATGACGTTACTCCATACATCAACTGGATATACTTCTTTCATGCGTGGGGATTTAAGCCCCGCTTCGCCACTATTGCGGATATCCATGGCTTACGACTTTTTCTGAAGAGGATCGTGCCAAAGCCGCTGAGGCAATGCAGCTACTTAAAGAAGCTAACCGAATGCTTAACCAGCTGGATGAGACTTACCATGTACACACCATTTTCCGTCTTTGCAAGGCTAATGCCGATGGGGATAATTTACTGCTGGACGGCACACGCTTTCCTTTACTCCGCCAACAGATCCCCCATCCGGATGGCAGTCCTTTTCTCTGCCTCAGCGATTTTGTCCGCCCTCTTGCTTCCGGTACACCTGATACGGTAGGTATTTTTGCAGCTTCCTGTGACGGAGAAGTTGAACTTCTCTATGAGGAGGATCCCTACAAACGTATGTTGGTACAGACACTTGCCGACCGACTTGCTGAAGCCGCTACCGAAAAGATGCATGAATACGTGCGTAAAGTTGCCTGGGGGTACGCAAAGGATGAGAATCTTTCCATCCCCGAGTTGTTAAAGGAAAAATTCCAAGGCATACGTCCTGCCGTCGGTTACCCTTCTCTGCCCGATCAGTCTGTCAACTTTCTGTTGAATGAATTGCTTCATATGGAGCAAATAGGCATTACGCTTACAGAAAACGGTGCTATGCGTCCACACGCCACTGTTTGCGGATTAATGCTGGCACATCCTGCCGCACGATATTTTGCAGTAGGCAAGATTGGAAATGATCAATTGGAAGATTATGCACGACGCAGAAGAATGCCAATTAATGAAGTAAGAAAGTTTTTGGCGGCCAATCTCTAACTTTCTCCCTATTAAAAAGAATAACATCAGCTTATAGTTGCGTTATTATATGCTTGCGGCTGCGTCAGCTCACCCTTATACAAGTGTAAGACAACGCAGCCGCAAGTGTAAGCTGATGCAATCGCAAGTGTTCTATTTAGAATTTATATCCTATTTCAAACTCCAGATTCGTAAATCCTTCACTCCTACGCCATGAAGTCCAACCTGTACGTCCGGTTAGACTGAATGTGAAATGGCGTCCTTCTACCCCCATACTATAAGCTGCTCCACCGGTGAAGCGTTTACCAAAAGCTTCAGATTCTTCTGTTTCGTATAGCCATCCGGGCTGGAATTATAAAGTTTTCTCACATCACGAATATCCCCATTAATACCGCAATCTACATAAGGGCCGGCAGCAATTACCCAGTTCATCGAGGAACTTAAACGGAACTTATAAGCAAACAGCAAAGGAATTTCCAGATACGTCAATTTATAGTTGGTAGTTTCATCACTATAATACCAGGTATTGCCCTCCATTTCACGGTACGCAATGTAAGCTGCCGGCTGGAAAGACCAATGCTTGGCCAGTTTAATGTCTACACCTCCCCCGACATGAAAAGACACTTTATCTTTCGTCTCGTCAGCACCCAAAAAGCGACTAACACCTACACCTGCCTTCACAAACCAGGAAAAACGCTTATCTATAACCAACCGCCCCATCGAAATCTTCATAGGTGTGTTAACGGTGATGTCTTTCCGGCCTTTCTCCACCTGAATAGAATCAAGGTACAACGGTACATCTTCAATGAAAAAATTACCATCCTTATCAGAAGTAGTACTCAAATTTGTGCCTTTTACGGTTACTTTGGCATTCTTCACCGGATAATGATCCTTATCAATAAGTCTGCCTTTCAGTTTTTGTCCCTGCGCCATAGATGCTCCTGATATGCAGAGGCCTATAATTGCTAATATAATTATTCGTTTCATTATATATAGTATTCTTTATAAATTCAACATTTGATAAATAGGATCAGAAACGGTATGAAACACTGGCACCCAGCACAAAGTTATGTTCCTTCACATCTCCCGGTCCTTCATCCTCCGCAATAATTCCCATATTCTTACCGGAAACGTTTATCATAAGCTTCTTATATTCCACACCTATGCCATAAGTCATACCGAACCCGAGCGGATGCAGCAATGCATGCTTATAATTTCCCCAGCTACTCTCATAATCTTTACTATAAATGTCATATTCAGCATCTTCCTTACCCGTTTCTGAAACTTTCACTTTACCGCTAAGTCCCCATGAAAATACCGGGCCGAAAGAAAGTACCAAACTCATATTACGAGCCAGGTCATAACGTACCAGAAAATTAAACGGTACATCCAGCATCAACGGATTCCAGGTCTCTTTATAAGAGTATGATCCTTCCGTGAAATTATATTCCGCGCCCCGATTGGCCAGTTGCACCATCGGACGAAATGCCCAACGCTTAGACATACGCACTTCCATACCTACACCAAAGTGATAACCGTTTTTGCTATCAGAGCCCTCTGCCGTATAACGGCTCCAGTCCATTCCGGCTTCCACTACCAGCGAGAGACGCTTCGGGCGGGCAGCCCTCATTATCGGCCGGTCAATCTTTGCATCGGTAGTCTCCATACCGATTGACTCTACGATCACTTTCTTAGCATCAACAGGTACGTCCCGCAACAGGAATTTACCGTCGATATCGGTTATAGAACTGATGTCGGTACCTTCTGCGGTGACCAAAGCACCTACTATCGGTTCATTTCTCTTGTCTGTTACCACACCTTTTATATCGTGCGTCTGCTGTGCCATGAGGGTTGTCAGTCCGGCAATCGTCATGAGCATGGTTATAATCAGTTTTTTCATCTTTGCTTATCTTGAGTATTGAATCCGTTGAACATATCCATAGATTGTATCATTATCTTTCGTTACTACAAAAGGACGCATATAATAAGCCTTCTGTAGAAGAGGACCAATAAAATGCATACCGTCAGCCGACTCAGAAACATACTTTTTATCATCAATGGTAGGGAGTTGATTTACATCGGAATAGCAAACTCCAACCTCTTTAATTCTTCCTTCAAATCCATCCACCCCAAAGTAAACTGATACTTCATTCTCATTAGCATATCCTAAATCTGCATAAGGAAGGTATTTCGTAGGAATCGTAAAGGACTTAAGATCATCCAAAGTAGCTTGCCTACCATCTTGCTGCAAACAGTCATGAAGGATACCGGGACCACTACCCCAACTGTTACTATAAGCAACCGCACGATAATAATAGGTACCGGCCTGCCAATCAGAATGATCAAAATACCAAATAGCTGTAGTACTTTGCCAACCATAATAATACTCGGGATAGACACTATATACATTGTCATAATCGAAGCTATATGACAACAAAGCCTTGTCCGTCAAATTGTCTTTATCAGGAGATATAAAGTATTCAATATGCCCGAATGACTGATAAGGAGAATCCAGCACTATATCAGCTGACAACACATACACTCTATTATGGTAATTAAGATGCATACCATGAGTAGATTCTAAATTTTCCAGTTCGGTATATGAAAAATCCACCGCCTCTTTTACTTCACTCTTAACCTCAGAAGGCGGAAACTCCGGGCTATCAATATCACCACATGCCGACAAGCCCAGCAGCATTGCACAGCACACTCCAATAAAATATTTCATCATCGTTCTCTTATATTGTTGTTAATAGTATCCTTGCAAAGATAATGCACTCCTTTAGAATAATCAAACCCTTTTTTTATAATATTTAGCCAAAAAAGCAATTTCAACAGCCAAATAGCCTAAAAGGAATACTAAATGATTAAAATCTAATCACACCCTTGTGATTTTCTAATTACCTTTGCGACTAACAGTGCAAAAGCAATTCAAGAAGCAAGAAACAGACGATGGAGAATGTAGAACAGGAGTTCTTGTCCGTGATACGGGAGTATGAACGCGTCATATATAAAGTGTGCTATCTGTACACGACGCCGAATGCTACTCTTAACGACCTGTATCAGGACGTCGTGCTCAATTTGTGGAGAGCCTACCCCAAATTCCGGAGAGAGTGCAAAGTATCCACATGGATTTACCGCATCGCACTGAATACTTGTATTAGCTTTATTCGCAAAGAAAAGAACATTCCCGAAATCGTGACTCTAAGCCAGGACTCCGACCGAATGGAAGAATCGGACGAAACACAAGCCATGCTAAAGCAGCTCTACCGGATGATTAACCGTCTGGGCCCGTTGGAGAAGTCTATTATTCTGCTTTATCTGGAAGAAAAAAGCTACGAGGAAATTGCTGAAATCACCGGCCTGACGGTAACAAACGTCGCTACCAAAATCAGCCGGATCAAAGACAAACTTAGAAAAATGAACAAGGAGGAATAATATGGAATTGGATGAACTAAAGAAATCTTGGAACGCGCTGGACGAGCAATTGAAGAAAGAACCGATTGCCGATGAAAAGCAGATTGCGGGCATGATTGCCGAATACAAGGCAAACGCACGCAAAAGCATAGGGCGCCTTACGGGTTGGCAACGCTTCTCCATAGGTATTGGAGTCGTGGGACTGGCTCTCCTTCTGGTTATTTGGTTACTGCCGTCCATCTTTCAGATCAACGAAGAATGGCAACCCAAGATTAATACACTCGTAATATTTGTCGGCATCAGTATTCTGCTGGGGATCTGGTGGGATCACAAAAACTATCGCTGGATAAGAAACACGAAAATAGATGAAATGCCTGTAGCCATAGTAAGCAAACGTATGGCAAGTTTCCGCCGATGGACGAGATATGAAATTATCGCTATTTCCGTATGGGTGATTGTTTTCAATGTACTCAATTATTGGGTAATGGGCTATTACAAAGCTTCTTTCGGCGTTCAGGCCACTTTGATTGCATTCTTTGTGTTGTGTGACATTGCCATCATCTATCTGCTATACAAAAAAGTAGCTTACAAATTCCTTAACGACATCAAGAAGAATATAGAAGAATTAGAAGATATATGCACAGAATAACCCTACTCCTTATCCTTTTTTATTGATCCCCGATTTGTACATCTACTTTATGTACATTGTTCGGAAAACCAAAAACATCTGGCTGCGCATTGCGCACTGGATCCCCACTCTTTTATTGATAGCAGGCTACTTTCTGTTGATGCAGGGCATAGGCGAAAATGCGATGGCACACCATGCACAAGCCATCGGAAGACTGGCTATCTGCATTTTCCTGTTTGCCATTCCCAAGACTATCTTTATGATATGCTCGTTGGTGGGGCTACCTTTTCACTATTTGCTGCGCTGGCCCCGTTCACCGTTTACGGCTGGAGGGGTAGTATTGGGTGTAGTCAGTTTCTTTAATATACTTTATGGCACCCTGGTGGGTATCAGCAAATTTGAAGTGAAGGATATCGAATTTCACCACTCCAATCTTCCGAAAGCATTTGACGGTTACCGTATCGTGCAACTATCGGATATACATATCGGCAGCTGGATAGACAATGAGAAACCCATCAATGAACTGGTAGAACTCGTAAACGCCCAGAAACCCGATCTGATAGTTTTTACCGGTGACTTGGTGAACCAAAGAAGTTGCGAACTGGAAGGATTTCAGGACATTCTGGCGCAATTGCATGCCAAAGATGGAGTATATTCCATTCTGGGTAACCATGACTACGGAAGTTACTATCATTGGAAAAACCTGAAAGAACAGGTTAATAACATTGACAATCTGGTTCGGATGCAAAAGGCAATGGGATGGAAACTACTGAACAATGAGTATGATATATTACATCATGAGGGGGACAGCATCGCACTTATCGGTGTAGAGAATGATGGTGAACCTCCTTTCTCACAATTTGCCGACCTGAAAAAAGCGACTAAAGGTACAGATGGAATGTTCCGCATTCTGTTAAGCCATAATCCTACGCACTGGCGCCGGGAAGTACTGCCGGATACAGACATCGAGCTGATGCTTGCCGGACATACTCATGCGATGCAGGCTATCATGTTCGGTCATTCACTTGCTTCGCTGATTTATCCCGAATGGGGAGGGATGTACATTGAAGGAGATCGGGGATTATATGTCAATATAGGAATCGGTTATGTAGGACTACCGTTCCGCTTCGGGGCATGGCCGGAAATTACAGTGATAACGTTGCGTGATTAGGCGCAACGTTATCCGGCTCAAAACTAATCGGACAAATAGATTCAGTCTGCTTGCAGTCGCACTATATCTAGTACCAACTCCTCTGTTTGCTCATTCTCATCCAGCGAATTATCAACAAAAAGGGCAACTCCGTCATTGGTTTCTCTCCATCCTGTGAAATAGTTATATCGATGAGACGGTAACTTAGCCTCTCCCACAACCACAAAGTCTTTATCAAAAAACGTCAGATAAAGATCACGATCATCCATCAAATTCTGTATATCTCTCGTAGCATCAAATTCTATTCCTCCAAGATGTAAACGGGCATACATTCCCGTTTGCGGAAGATACATAAGATCATAGAAATGAGGATTCTCAATATTATGCCGTTCCCATTGCTCGTAGTTACCCGATTCGCATTTTTCCACTACATTTTTCGTGAAACGACTATCTGCTTCAAAAACTTTTTGCTCTCCACTCTTACGATCCATAACATATACATGAGACTCGACCGGATAGTTATAAAGGAGCTTTTCCGCTGTAAAGGTTATATTCAAATCACTCATATTGCCATAATCTCTGCCACTCACATTCGTAACAGCCACCGATGGCTGCAATAGATAATCGACAGACGGAGTCATACTGTTCAGAAAAGTTTCCCGAACTTTAAAAGTAACCGGCGATGTAGAGAAATCCTTTATTCCATAAAGCAATGAATGACGTCCTCCGTCATAAAACAGTCGCGCTGTAGATATTGCATGATTAGTGTTTATCAGAATTTGTTCATTGTTTTTCAGTTCCGGACGTAAATCTACTGTTTTCAAAAGTTTCCCATCACCATTTATCAGGAGTATCGGTTGCGTATCATCATAAATCCAGATAGAGTCCGGAGTTTGTATAAAAAGCCCGGTTACAGAACGCATTACAGCTGATTCCCCCTGACTTGAAAGCAATATTTGCGATATCTGATGACGCTTCAAATCCATACAATCCAAAGCATGAGATTTATAATTGTATCCATAAATCAAACTCAGAGAGTCATTATGAAAATAAGAAGACAAATAATAAGACTTCAAATTCAAAACCTCCGAAACGGGGAACAGAATATCTTCCGTCTGCAACTTCACTTCATTAACCTCTTGTCCCGCAGATTGTTTCTTGCTCCCATTACAAGAAATAAAGAAGAAACAAAGTGGAAATATGATTAATGCCCAATGCTTTATACGATTACTAATAGCCAAGATTGCTCTCGATACAGAAAACTTCGTTGTTTCATTTTTCATATACATTATATATTAGATGTTTTGCCTGGGCAAATATAAGAACTATGTATACACTAAATTGTAATTTTCATATAATTTTCCAAGTTTTATTCAAAAGACCTTTCTCCATATCATACAGCTTTGTTCCATTTCTCTTCTCCCATCCACCCTATTCGCATCTCCTTCGCTCCTATAGAGAGAACAAAATAGCGAACTTGGTACGAAGAGGGTACGAAGAAGATACAAGGAAGGTACGAAGGAAGAATTATTGTTCTTTTTTTCGTTTTCCGATATTCCGAAAAAACAGAGAATATTTCACCGA
>OATX01001317.1_pt1 | contig 12117 bp, 18 predicted proteins | sample 1516741 | NCBI WGS metagenome assembly OATX01 (sample SAMEA2579984, study PRJEB22360) | human gut metagenome | biome: human gut; feature: human-associated habitat; material: faeces | place: Denmark | collected 2008/2010
ATTCATATTATTACCCGTTGTGAAACGGGAGGCGGCTGCCGTAGCAAATAAGCTGTTCATTTGAGAGGTTTGTGCGGTGGTTTCCGCTTTCTTCTGCTGTTCCAGCTCTTTCTGCCGTATTTCAAATTCACGTTGTTTCCGTTCTTCTTCTTCACGCTTCTTTCTTTCCTCTTCAGCTATGGCGGCAGCTTCTGCATCTTTCTTGCGCAGTTCTTCTTCCTCAATAAGCTCCTGCTTTTTGGATGGTAGCCGGTCTACAAAGGATTGGCGCAAGTCTTCCATATCAAACGTATATTGCTTGGAGAAAGAGGAATATTTGCTATTCAGAACTTCCGCTTTGATACTTTCCTTCGTTTGTGCATCCAGATAGTAGGTTGTGGCATCTTTATTAAAAGTGTCGAAGTGCTCACGGGGATATTGTGTTGACCATCCTTTGATACTTCTTTCTTTTAATTCAAATGTAGCCAGTGTGATGCTTTCCCAAATATGGCTCAGATTTTCCCTTTGTTCGGCAAAATAGGAGTTCACATGCGTATTGATTGCCTTTTCAATAGCGATCCGGTATGTTCCTTTTTCCTTTTCAATATCGGCTTTTCGTTGCATTTCCTGCTGTTTTCTTCTTTCTTCCTCACGCTTCTGTGCTGCATATCGGTCACGTTCTGCAACGATCTTTCCCGGAATAGTAGTTTTATCTTTGGGATCGATAGCCTTTTCATCCGTTGTAAAGATAGAGCGGATGCGGTCAAAGAGTTGGGTAACTGGCATACGGCGAGTCTTCATATTGGTAATCGTCACATTTACCTTTTTAAGATAATCTGCTGCTTTGGCATCCAGCTCATCGGTCATGCCTTCTCCTTGAATTGTATCTAAGATTGCCTGGCCCGCTGAATTGCAGTTAGCTATTGATTTCTGATTTTTGCCTAAGGCATCAGGAGCACTCTTAATTAAAGAGGTAAACTCATCTACTTTTATTAATTCTGTTGACATAGTTTCAAATATTAATGGTTAAAATCCTTCTTCCTCATCTGCCTTGCTGACATCTACCACTACCGGTTCCGGTGCTGCAAGTTGCTTTTCTTCTCCGAAAGGTACATTCGGGTCTTCCTGTGTAATATTGGCATCTTCCACAATTCCATAATCGATGATTTCTTCTTCCTCCTGATCGGTGGCCATGATAGTGTACTTTCCGGTACGCACTTTGGGGTACGCGTCGAAAGCATGCTTAATCGTTTTGTTTTCGAGAAAACCGGGGTCTATATCTCCATTATTGGATGTGTATAGCGCATTGGCATTGCCCAGTTCTCTACGCCTGGTCTGTTCGTTCCATTTGGAGTTAGCCTTTTCGCTATAATGCTTCAACCGCTCTATATCTCCTTGCATGAGCCATTGATAATCTACGGAGTTGTCATTGCGTACAATACGGATAAATGCTGCAATAACTTTTGTTGATATACGAGGGCATTGTGCCTCGTATTCAATGTTTTTAACCCCATTTACCAAAGATGCTTTAAAGTGGTCACCTTCGTAAACGACAACGGGGTTATCTGCATACTTGATTTGTCCGGCACGCATACGCATTGTAAGTTCGCCATAGCCGGTAACAGAAAGATAGGCACGTTTCTCGTATATGTCTCCTCCTTGTTGGTTTTTATACCCAGTTTTACAACTGCGGCATAAGATATAACAGAGCGGATGTCCTGTCTGGTCTAACGTTAATCCATTAACCGAAATATCAAGGAAACAACCGTAAAGAGACATCTTACTTGCTGTTGCTATATCTGGGTTATCACGAAGTAGTTTTTGAAAGTTGAATACCTCTCTGTAGTACATCTGTTCGCCTTTATCAGTACCCCAGATAGCATTATACATCTGGATAAACTTAGCTTTTACATTTTCGTTTTCGACAATTTTCGTTGCTGGAAGCGCATTTAGCTCCTCCACCTTAACTTGAATAATACTGCTCATAATGAGGATTTTAGTTGTTAATATTAAAATCTGCTTTGTCTAATCGTACCCATACTACTTTGCCGGGACTATTAAACGATTGTTCTAAATTGACATCAACAAGTACCTGGTTATAGCATTCCAATTTGCGTATAACCACTCCGGTAACAATGGCGTAGTCCACATCGTCCCCGTAATGTCCGCACCGGAAAAAGAATCCGGCTGAAATGTTCTGCCCTATTTGTATATCTTTTGCAGTCATGGTACTTGCATTAATACTTTGATGATGTTGGCCGGTACTTTGTTATGAATATCCATCATGGCACTTGCTGTTTCCAATTCGGACATTTTCACATAATACTTACCGCGTTCCTTATTCTTAGCTGGATAAAACTTTATCCACTCTTTGCTCCGCCATTCTGCAACGAGTCGGCGTCCGTAAATCTTTTCTGCTTGGGAGATTGTTACCACCTCCGGCAGTAAGCCTAATGCTTTAAGCGTTTGAATCGTTCCGATTTTTATGCCGCTTGCTACAATTCTTTCTAAATATCGTTCTCCCATTTTAGCTGTTTCTTTGGTTAATTATTGGTTACGAGCTTTCTTCACTATCTGAAACACATTGCAACTCTATGCTATGCTGCCTGTTTATAATTAGGTTGAGATATTTCTTCTGTCTTGTATTTTTGCGTTCTTCCTCTTCTTATTCGGCAGTAATAATCACGGTGATTATCTACTGATAATTGGAATACTACTATTCCTAAGAAGCAAAGAGCTATAATCGTTTTTTGTAATTGCTGAAAATCTATATTTAGAGTAAATACTCTATTTGCCCACCATGACCCGAGTTCATTTAACTTGCTGGTTCCGGTCTTTTTGTATGCCTTGTCAAGTAAAACATTAATGGTTCCGTAAGCTACATGAAGTCTGTCGGCCATTTCTTTCTTTGCAAGTCCGCAAAAGGCAAGTCCGGCAATCTGATTTTCACGTTTGCTGAGTCTTTTACTTAGCTGTATTTTCATAGTGTTCCAGTGCTTTAGCTGTCTCTGATAGGTTATTAAGTGTTTTTAGCCGTTCACTCGCCATTTCTACGGCAATAGAAAGGACTTTAGGTTTGAATGATGAACGTGCGGATGCAGGTTTATTATTAAGGATATTGTGTACCGTACCCTTTGAGCAACCTGCTTTTTCTGCGATGATTCCCTCATAACCATAAGGGAGATTTGATTTGATAATTTCTAATTGATTTTCCATATATTTAATTATTGTTTTTTCTGAGTTCCCGGCAAGGTGGTCAAACCCAGCCGGGATTGATTATTTATTATTTTTCTTTTCGTATTCCCAACAAGCTCTCCCATTTGCGAGCCATTTTTCGAAACCTCTTTTAGCGCAAAGACCAGTAGCTTTATTTTCAGTGCTGCGACTAAAGTGTTTGCACGTGGCACATCTTGAATATCCCATAATTGTTACTTTCCTAAAATCTCATCCAACAACTTCTTATCGGCATCCCAAAGGTTATAGCCCTTGACTATTTTTCTTCTTAGATACTCTTTTTCTCCAATCATGGCGATTGCCTTTTCTCTCAAATCGCTTGCGCTCCATTTTTCGGCTTGGTCAATCAAGAAGTTAGAGAGAGATTTACGCTCTTCGTATAGTTCACGTACTAATACAGTCTTTCGTTCTATCTCTTTAAGTGCGGTTGGATTCTCAATCCACAGCTTACAAAAAGCGTCTTTATCAAGGTCTGTATTCATGTAGCATTCCTCAACCTCGGCATAACCCTCAACCGATAGTTTTAATCCTGTTCTCTCTTCAAATTCTTTCTGTATCATTTTCTTATGTTGTTAGAGTTTATAATCTAATTATCTCAATTTTACTTGTCAGTATTGTGCTTTTGCACTAACTTTATGGTGCAAATGTAATTTAAACTTTCATTGATTGCAAATAAAATTGCAGAAAAATGAAAAATAAAATTGCAGAAAAATGAAAAATAAAATTGCAATATAATGAATATTAATAAGTTAAAGGTTCTGGTAGAAGAAAGTGGTTTTAGCAAACAATTAATAGCTGAAAAGTGTGGAATATCAAGACCTACATTGGATAATGTATTGGGTGGTGCAGATGCAAAGATTAGTACGATTGAAAGTTTAGCTGGTTTTTTTAATGTACCGGTAGGTCATTTCTTTGATATATGTGATGTAAATCAAACTTTCAATGGAATGTCAAATGTGGTTGTGGGCCGGGATAATAATGGGCATATAACTATGGCTGAATGTCAAGGCCAATTAGAGGATGCTTTGAAAGAAATAGAGCATTTGAAAGAAGTTATTGACGCGAAAGATAAACTTCTTCAAGAGAAAGAGAGATTGATTAATGTATTAATGAATAAGTAGATATATAAAATGAGGAAAATTATAGGGCATTATTTGGCATTTGTACTTTTGTTTTTGTTCTCAGCTTGCGGTGAAGATGAAGATATAAAAGAATATTATACTGAAGAACAGAAAGCGGTACTTGATGTATTTCATGGGAAATTTCAAACAGATGATAATTCAAGAACTATGGAATTCTTAGAAGTATATGATATTCCTAGAAAAATTTCAGTTTCAGGCTTGCTTGAAAATGGTTATGATGATAAAATATTTGGGAAGATAAGAACATCTTGGGCAAGTTTTGAAGATACTTATTACTTCTCTTTGTCGAGGGATGCTAAATATATGTACACTTATGATATTGTTGATAACGAAAATGTATCAAGTCGTGATAAGGTACCTTTGAAAATTATTAATGAAAATGAGTTTAACTTATATCCTCTTACAATTGTAAATCCTCGTAGATATAAAAGGGTAGAATAAATTAAAGAAGAAAGCAAAATTATGGAACAAGATATACGTTGGTTGCAAAGATATGACAGTTTTCACCGGGCTTGTAGTCGGGTATTGGAATTAACGGAATCAGTTAGAAAACCCCAAGACTTATCAGAATTGGAAATGGAAGGACTGGTTCAACGTTTTGAATATACATTTGAGCTCGCATGGAAAGTCTTGCAGGATTTTTTAAGATATAAGGGATATGAGGGTATTAGTGGTCCTAATCCTGTATTGCAAAAGGCCTTTGAAGACGGATTATTATCCGATCATGACTCATGGAGAAGAATGGCAAAAGCAAGGAATACGACTTCTCATATATATAACGAGGGAGAAGCAGGAGAGATTGTTGTTAAAATATATGATGAGTACTCGAAGCTTCTAAGGCAACTGGATAATAGACTTTTTAAGGAAAAGCAAAATATGAACAATAATCAGGATGGTTTATGTACGGTTTAAGTGATACGGTAATAACGGATATTTGTAGTGTATTCCGGCGTCATCCCAATATAGAAAAGGTGCTTATTTTCGGTTCCCGTGCCAAAGGTACGTATTCCGAAGGTTCTGATATTGACTTGGCTGCAGTAGGGGATGGTATTACCTTTAATCAGCTAATGGATATCAATATCCAAATAGAGGATTTGGGCTTGTTGTATAAGGTCGATGTGGTTGACTACAATAAGAATATAGGTACTCCTATCGGTGAGCATATAAATCGCGTGGGAAAACCTTTTTATGAAAAGGAATGATTATATAAGTTTAGTAAATTTATTGTGTAGCAGAAATGTGATGTTATGAATATAGAAAATTATATAAGTCTCTGCTTATCTATATTAGCTGCAATTGGAGCTTCATATACTTATATTGTACATACTAGAAGGCTTAATTCACAGCAAAAGCAGATTAATGATTATCAACTTAGGCACTTAAAAGAAGAGGAAGATGAAAAGAAAAAAGCATTAATTCAGTGTCGCAATATATCTACGCCAGGATCTCAATTGGATATCTTACAAATACAAAATATAGGTAGTGCAGCAGCTTACAATGTTGATTTTGATATAGATGAAGAGGATATTCAATTCACTATGAGTGACGAATTATTCCCATTTCCTAAACTATTGCCTGGACAATCTATTGAAATACGTTATTATTATGGGGGATATAATGAGCATCAGACAATAGCTTTTACTTGGGATGATGAATATAAAAAAGGAGAAAAAATAGAGCAAGTTCTTAGCCTTTAGTTTTAGAATGGTTTATCCACTCTTTAATAATGGGTATCCAAATAAGAAAACAGGTTATAGCGTTGAAAATAAGAATAACTCTTTCTGGTTTCATATTGATTTTATTCTAAAATATAAATGTATGGAAGAAAAAGATGAAATAATCGCTTCCCTTCGGAAACAGCTACGGGAAGCATTGCGAAAATGCAGTGCTCAGGAGCAGGAAATCGCTCTTTTGAATCATGAGATAGAGTTGTTAAAACAGAGGTCTAATTTGAAATAGTTTATAACAAAAGCAGCTTGTTTTGATAATTGTTTGTGAGATAATTAGTTATGTGTTAGGCTTTTCTGCCTTACAAGCAGAGGGTCGGCGGTTCGAATCCGTCAACGCCCACAGTGTAGTTTTTATTGAAAATAGCTTTGCATATATCATGCAAAGCTATTTTTTTGTCCTGCGACTTCATTTTTGTAATTTATTTCTTCTTTATACCTTATTACTCGGAAAAAAGCCGTAATTTTGCAGCCCGATAATTATCATAAATACGACGTATGGAACTTGATTTACTTACCGCAATCTCTCCGATTGACGGTCGATACAGGGGCAAGACGGATGCTTTGGCCGCCTATTTCTCAGAATTCGCACTGATAAAATACCGTGTACAGGTTGAAGTGGAATATTTTATAACCTTGTGTGAACTGCCTTTACCCCAGTTGAAAGGGGTGGATAAGGGTGTGTTCGAAACATTGAGAAACATTTACCGCAATTTTTCAGAAGCCGATGCCGGCCGTATCAAGGATATTGAAAGCGTGACTAACCATGACGTGAAAGCTGTTGAATATTTTTTGAAAGAAGAATTTGATAAGCTGGGCGGAATGGACGACTATAAAGAGTTTATCCACTTCGGACTGACTTCACAGGATATCAATAATACTTCTATTCCTTTGTCTGTCAAAGAGGCATTGGAGCAGGTGTATTACCCTCAGATAGAGGAACTGATAGCGCAACTCCGTGCTTATGCGGAAGAGTGGGCGAACATTCCTATGCTTGCCAAGACACACGGACAGCCGGCTTCTCCTACTCGTTTGGGAAAAGAGGTAATGGTGTTTGTATACCGTTTGGAACGCCAGCTGGCTGCACTGAAGGCTTGCCCGGTTACCGCCAAGTTTGGCGGTGCTACGGGAAATTACAATGCGCATCATGTGGCTTATCCGGAATATGACTGGAAGGCTTTCGGTAATAAGTTTGTTGCGGAGAAGCTGGGATTGGAGCGTGAGGAGTATACGACCCAGATTTCCAATTATGATAATCTGTCCGCTGTCTTCGATGCGATGAAGCGCATTAATACGGTGATGATTGATATGAACCGTGACTTCTGGCAGTATATCTCCATGGAATACTTCAAGCAGAAGATTAAGGCGGGCGAGGTCGGTTCGAGCGCAATGCCGCATAAGGTAAATCCGATTGACTTTGAGAATGCCGAAGGTAATCTGGGGATAGCGAACGCTATTCTGGAGCATCTGGCCGTGAAGTTGCCGGTGTCACGTCTGCAGCGCGACCTGACGGACTCTACCGTATTGCGTAACGTGGGTGTTCCGTTCGGGCATATCGTAATTGCCATTCAGAGTTCATTGAAAGGATTGCGGAAGCTGCTGTTGAACGAAACGGCTATTTACCGCGATTTGGATAACTGCTGGAGTGTTGTGGCCGAGGCCATCCAGACAATCCTGCGCCGTGAGGCCTATCCGCATCCTTACGAGGCGCTGAAAGCGTTGACGCGTACCAATCAGGCTATCACGGAGAGTTCTATCAAAGAATTCATCGAAGAATTGAATGTAAGCGAAGAGATAAAGAAAGAATTACGTGCAATTACTCCCCATACATATACGGGGCTTTAAGAAGCGACAAGAGAGTCCGGAACATTCAACTTTTTAATCCGGAATTTGTTTATAAGCTAAAATAAAAGAAAAGGTAATCAGAGATAAAGAAAGAATGGCCGTGAGGCCAGTAGGTTTAATTTTATTCGAATAAAAAAAACAATGAGTACAGAAAATGAAACTTGGCGTGATGCTTCTTCCTCAGAGGAGAACTCAGGTGCCGGCCGTGATGGTAACCAATTTAACAGAGAGGGAAGCTATAGCCGCCCGTCTTATAACCGTGAAAATGGGGACCGCCCTTATCGTCCGAAATTTAATGGTGAAAACGGCGATCGTCCGCAACGCTCTTACGGCAGTGACCGCCCTTACCGTCCGCGTTTTAATCCGAATGCGGAGAATGGCGACCGCCCTCAGCGTTCTTATAATACCGACCGTCCTTACCGTCCCCGCTATAACAGTGAAGGCGGCGACCGCCCCCAACGCTCTTACGGTAATAATGCCGGCGGTGACCGTCCTTACCGTCCCCGCTATAACAGCGAAGGCGGCGACCGTCCCCAACGTCCTTACGGCAATAATGCCGGTGGTGACCGTCCTTACCGTCCCCGCTATAACAGCGAAGGTAGTGACCGTCCTCAGCGTCCTTACGGCAACAATGCCGGTGGTGACCGTCCTTACCGTCCCCGTTATAACAGCGAAGGCGGCGACCGTCCTCAGCGTCCTTACGGTAACAATGCCGGTGGCGACCGTCCTTTCCGTCCGCGCTATAACTCGAATGGCGACCGTCCTCAACGCCCTTATGGCAACAGGGATAGTTACAGCCGTCCGATTCGCCGTACGGGGGATTACGATCCCAATGCCAAGTACAGCAAGAAGAAACAGATAGAGTATAAGGAACAGTTTGTCGACCCGAACGAACCGATTCGTCTGAATAAGTTCCTGGCTAATGCCGGTGTGTGCTCGCGTCGTGAAGCGGATGAGTTTATTACAGCCGGTGTAGTGTCTGTAAACGGAGAGGTGGTTACGGAATTGGGTACTAAGATTAAGCGTGGCGATGAAGTGAAGTTCCACGATCAGACGGTCAGCATCGAACGTAAGATATATGTTCTGTTGAACAAGCCGAAAGATACGGTGACAACTTCCGATGATCCGCAGGCGCGTCGTACTGTAATGGATTTGGTGAAAGGCGCTTGCGACGAACGTATCTATCCGGTAGGTCGTCTGGACCGTAATACTACGGGGGTATTGTTGCTGACGAACGACGGTGACCTGGCTTCCAAGCTGACTCATCCCAAGTATCTGAAAAAGAAAATATATCATGTGCACTTGGATAAGAATCTGACTAAAGCCGATATGGAGCAGATTGCGGCCGGTATTCAGTTGGATGACGGTGAAATCCAGGCGGATGCTATCAGTTACACTGATGAATTCAAAAAAGATGAGGTGGGCATAGAAATCCACTCCGGTAAGAACCGTATCGTGCGTCGTATTTTCGAATCGCTGGGATATAAGGTTGTGAAACTGGACCGTGTATTCTTTGCCGGCTTAACCAAGAAAGGCTTGCGTCGCGGCGAGTGGCGTTACCTCACTGAACCGGAGGTAAACTTCCTGCGTATGGGCTCTTTCGAATAATATATATAATAAGGTATAATAACTGTTTTATGGAAAAAATTAGTAGAACAAAGATTGTTGACCTGTTGAAGCGCGAGGATTTTGGCGCTATGGTCAACGTGAAAGGCTGGGTTCGTACCCGCAGAGGTAGTAAGCAAGTTAATTTTATCGCGCTGAACGACGGTTCTACAATAAATAATGTGCAGATTGTGGTGGATTTGGCGAACTTCGATGAGGAGATGCTGAAAGATATTACCACAGGCGCTTGTTTGAGCGTGAACGGTGTGCTGACGGAATCGGTAGGCTCCGGTCAGAAAGCCGAAATCCAGGCTCGTGAAATCGAAGTGTTGGGAACTTGCGACAATACATATCCTTTGCAGAAAAAGGGACACTCTATGGAGTTCCTTCGTGAGATAGCCCATCTGCGTCCGCGTACGAATACGTTCGGCGCTGTGTTCCGCATTCGTCACAATATGGCTATCGCCATTCATGAGTTCTTCCATAAGAAAGGGTTCTTCTATTTCCATACGCCTATCATTACGGGTTCTGACTGTGAAGGCGCCGGACAGATGTTCCAGGTTACTACGATGAACCTGTATGATTTGAAGAAAGATGAAAACGGTTCCATTATCTACGATGACGATTTCTTCGGCAAACAGGCCAGCCTGACGGTTTCCGGCCAGTTGGAAGGTGAGCTCGCCGCTACGGCATTGGGCGCTATCTATACGTTCGGACCTACGTTCCGCGCCGAAAACTCCAATACTCCCCGTCACTTGGCGGAGTTCTGGATGGTTGAGCCGGAAGTCGCGTTCAACGACATTGCCGATAACATGGACTTGGCGGAAGAATTCATCAAGTTCTGCGTACAGTGGGCTTTGGATAACTGCGCCGATGACGTGAAGTTCTTGAACGATATGTTTGACAAGGGCTTGGTAGAACGTCTGCAGGGTGTTCTGAAAGAAAGCTTCGTTCGTCTGCCTTATACGGAAGGTATCAAGATTCTGGAAGAAGCCGTAGCGAAGGGACATAAGTTCGAGTTCCCCGTATACTGGGGCGTCGACCTGGCTTCCGAACACGAGCGTTATTTGGTGGAAGAGCACTTCAAGCGTCCGGTTATCCTGACGGATTATCCGAAAGAAATCAAGGCGTTCTATATGAAACAGAACGACGACGGTAAAACGGTACGTGCCATGGACGTACTCTTCCCGAAGATTGGCGAGATTATCGGAGGTTCCGAGCGTGAGTCCGACTACGCTAAACTGATGAACCGTATCGAGGAGCTTCATATCCCGATGAAAGATATGTGGTGGTATCTTGATACCCGTAAGTTCGGTACGTGTCCGCACTCAGGTTTCGGATTAGGCTTTGAGCGTCTGTTGCTGTTCGTAACCGGTATGACTAATATTCGTGACGTGATACCGTTCCCGCGTACTCCGCGCAATGCGGAGTTCTAATCGATGGAGAACGGAATAGAATATCTTTAACGGATAAGCCCGCATAAACTTTGGTTTATGCGGGCTTTTTTATGCGATAAACTGTTATTTTCTCAAAATAAATCTTTATATTTGTGTCAACAAGAATGACATAGCGTTAACCAATATCATACGAATATGAAAAAGAGTTATTTCTTTACCATGCTGGCGGCGGTGCTGCTTGCGGTAACAGGAGTCCGGGCGCAGGATAAGGCTGTTTTCGAGCCGGCGCATCTGGAAGGTATTTGGCAGTTGTGTCATTATGTGTCCGAAAATCCGGATATTCCCGGAATATTGAAGCCGAGCAATACATTTAAGGTGCTGAGCGATGACGGCCGTATTGTTAATTTCACGATACGACCCGGTGCGGACGCCATTATTACGGGGTATGGCACCTATCGGCAAATATCGGGCACGGCCTATAAGGAAAGCATCGAGAAGAACATCCATCTGCCTATGTTGGATAATAAGGATAATATCCTTGAATTTGAAATGGGCGAGGGCGGTGTGATGTATCTGAAATATTTTATCGCAAAAGATTTAAACGGAAATGAACTGAATACATGGTTTCATGAAACCTGGAAACGGGTGAATATGCCATCCGCATTTCCGGAGGACATTGTCCGGTAACAGAAAACAAATGCCATTTCATACCCCTTGCGCAAATCCGGGAATGTTCTGTTTACAGGGGTTTGCATGCGCGGGCGGGAACTTTTGAAATTATCTTCCGGGGATATTTTTATTTCTTCGGAAGATAATTTCTTTTTGTTGTATATCAGCCAAGTGCAATTTAAAAAAAAGAAGAAAACGTTTGCCAGTTATAAGAAAATCCGTACCTTTGCAAGCCGATTATTATCTCATAAGGATAAGCATTTAATTCATAGCGAGTTAATCTCCCTTTGTCCGAGGCGGTTAATTCGTGGTGAAGCAAAACATTTAGTAGTAACATTTAAAAAAACAATTAAGAGTGGATACTTTAAGTTACAAGACCATTTCTGCAAACAAAGCTACAGTGACTAAAGAATGGGTCATTGTTGACGCTACGGATCAAGTATTGGGTCGTCTGGGCGCGAAAGTTGCGAAACTGTTGAGAGGAAAGTATAAACCAAACTTTACTCCTCACGTAGATTG
>OATX01001319.1_pt1 | contig 12111 bp, 10 predicted proteins | sample 1516741 | NCBI WGS metagenome assembly OATX01 (sample SAMEA2579984, study PRJEB22360) | human gut metagenome | biome: human gut; feature: human-associated habitat; material: faeces | place: Denmark | collected 2008/2010
AATGGATTAGAATTAGCATTTTAATACAAATGAGAGATAATAAAATTTATCTCTCATTTTTTTTAATAAATACTCAAAAATCATTTCTAATTTTTATAAAATATGGTAATATATTCTATAAAGAAGTGTTCTGAATTTTATGAAAAAATATAATAAAATTGAATTTAAGAAAATAGTACTTAGAAGGTAATAGTTTGAGTAATTTGAGTGGGAGGAATTAAAAATGGGACAAAAAATTAAAAAGATAGCTTTATTAACAGGTGGTGGAGATTGTCCAGGCCTAAATGCTGTAATAAGAGCCGTAACAAAGACTGCAATATTAAATTATGGTATTGAAGTAATTGGTTATAAGTTTGGATATAGAGGATTATATAATAATGATTTTGTTTCTTTAAATTTAGATTCAGTAGCAGGAATATTGCATAGAGGAGGTACAATTCTTTATAGCTCTAACAAAGATAATTTATTTGATTACCTTGTAGAAGAAAATGGTGTGATGGTAAAGAAAGATGTATCTGATGTTGCAAATGAAAATTTAAAAAGAGAAGGTGTTGATGTTTTAGTAGTAATTGGTGGAGATGGAACATTAACTTCAGCTAGAGATTTTGCTAGAAAGGGAGTTAATGTAATTGGAGTTCCTAAAACTATTGATAACGATTTATCATCAACAGATGTTACATTTGGATTTAATACAGCAATTGATGTAGCAACAGAGGCATTAGATAGACTTCATACAACAGCAGAGTCACATCATAGAATTATGATTTGTGAAGTTATGGGAAGAAATGCTGGATGGATAGCATTAGAATCAGGTATAGCAGGTTCTGCAGATGTAATTCTTTTACCAGAAATACCTTATGATATTAAAAAAATTGAAGAAAAAGTAAGGCAAAGAGAAGCAGAAGGAAGAAACTTTACTATAATTGTAGTTGCAGAAGGAGCAAAACCTAAAGATGGAGATGTAGTAGTATCTAAAATAGTTTCAGATAGTCCAGATCCAATAAGGCTTGGTGGAATTGGAAATAAACTAGCTGATGATTTAGAAAAGTTAATTAAAGATCATGAAGTTAGATGTACTGTTTTAGGACATGTACAAAGAGGGGGAAATACTTGTACTTATGATAGAATTCTTTCAACAAGATATGGAGTTGCAGCAATGGAATTGATTATTGAAGGAAAATTTGGACAAATGGTTTGTTTAAAAGGTGATACTATAACTAATGATACTTTAGAAAATGTAATAGGACAAAATACTAAGAAAGTAAATCCAGAAGGTGAATTAGTACAAGTTGCTAAAAAGATAGGAATTACTTTTGCAGAATAATAATTGGATATAAAGCATATAAATAGTGACAGATACAAAGGGTAATTTTATTAATAAGATAATCTTTTGAGCTGTCACTATTTTATATTATATAAATTTGGTGAATAAACTATAAAGTAGTAAATGCAAATTTAGAAGATATCAAAAAATTTACAGTAAATACTTCAAAATATTCTGACAATATGATATACTTATATTAAAGTAAAGGAAATTTATTGAATCAGTAAATTTAGGAGGGTATTATGAAAGAAATAAAGAAATATTTAGAATCAAGGATTGGAAAATATAGTTTCTTTTTTGAAGATTTGAAAAGTGGTTATGTGTATGGATACAATGAAAACGTTTCTATGACAGCTGCTGGATGTATGAAGCTTCCAATAGCTGTTTCGTTAATAAAAGCAGTAGAAGAAAAGAAACTTGATTTTATGGATAAGATTAAAATTCAAAGTAAAGATAAGGTTTATGGAACAGGAATTATTCATGAATTTAATGAAAGGGAATATACAGTATTTGAACTTATGGTTATAATGCTAATACAAAGTGATAATACTGCTGCAAATAAAATAATTGATTTAGTAGGAATGGAACAAATAAATGAAGATATAGTAGCTATGGGATTAAAGAATACAAAGTTAAATAGAAAGACAAATGATGAGAGAACTGTAGTTTCAAATATTGAAAATATAACAACAGCATATGATTTAGCAAGAATATGGAAACATTTATCAAATGGAACCTTTTTATCAAAAGATAATGGGCAAATGCTTATTGATATATTAAGAAGACAACAAATTAAAAATAAATTAGCTTTATATATTCCAGATGATTTAAAAATTGAAATATCAAGTAAAACTGGTGATAAAAAAGGTGTTGAAAATGATACAGAATACTTAGAACTTCCAAAAGGTAAATTTACTTTTACTGTATTATCAGAAGGAATTCCTAATAGTGTTTATGGAACTGTTTCTTTAGCAAAGTGTGGAAAAATGATGTGGGATGAAGTAATGAATAATTGGAATTAAATTACATTGACAAAATTTGAATGTAGTGATATTCTAACAAAAAAGAACCTTTAAGAGAATCCGAGAGATTCATAAGGAAGCTGTAATAATACCCATATTGTATAAGATTACTATACCTTCCTTATGTCTAAGGGAGGTTTTTTTGTATTCTTTAAATTTAACACTGTGATGTTAAAAAGGAGTGATTATAAAAAATGAAAAATAAACATTTAATAAGTCCAATGGATTTTTCAAAAGAAGAACTTAATGAAATTTTTGAATTAGCAGAAAAATTTATTTCAAATCCAAAAGAATTTTCACATATCTGTGACGGCAAAATTTTAGCTACACTTTTTTATGAACCTAGTACTAGAACACGTTTTAGCTTTGAAGCAGCTATGATGAGATTAGGAGGAAAAATACTAGGTTTTTCAGAACCAAATTCAACCTCCAGTGCAAAGGGAGAAACATTAGCAGATACAATAAGAATGGTTTCTATTTATTCAGATATAATTGCAATGAGACATCCTAAAGAAGGAGCAGCAAAAGTTGCAAGCATGTATTCATCAGTTCCAGTTATTAATGCAGGGGATGGTGGACATCAACATCCAACTCAAACATTAACAGATCTTTTAACTATTAAATCACAAAAAGGAAAATTAGAAGGTCATACAATAGGGATTTGTGGTGACCTAAAAAATGGACGTACAGTACAATCGTTAATAATGGCTATGTCTAGATATAAAGATGTTAAATTTATACTTATATCTCCAAAGGAATTGGTAATTCCAGAATATATAAAAGAAGAGGTATTAAAAAGAAATAATATATATTTTAAAGAAGTAGAGAATATAGAAGAAGTAATTGAAGAATTAGATATACTATATATGACAAGAATTCAAAAAGAAAGATTTTTTAATGAAGAAGAATATTTAAGATTAAGGGATTGTTATGTATTAGATAATGAAAAAATGAAAAGGGCAAAATCAAATATGATAGTAATGCATCCACTTCCAAGAATAAATGAAATTGCAACAGAAGTAGATAATGATTGTAGAGCTGTATATTTTAAACAAGCTGAATATGGAATGTATGTAAGAATGGCATTAATAGTTAAGTTATTGGAGGAGTGTAATGTTACAAATAACTAGTATAAAAAATGGATTTATGTTAGATCATATAAAAGCTGGAATGGGTGTAAAGATATTTAGATATTTACATTTAGATGAGTTAGGTCATCAAGTTGCTTTAATTATAAATGCAGATAGCAAAAAGATTGGAAAAAAAGATATTATAAAAATTGAAAATTTAGAAACAATAAATTATACAGTTCTTGGGTTACTTTCACCAGGAATAACTATAAATGAAGTAAGAAATGAAATAATTATAAGTAAAATAAAGCCAGAATTACCAGAAGAAATAAAAAATATATTAATATGCCAAAATCCTAATTGTATTACTTCAGTGGAAAAATACATACCCCATAGCTTTAAATTATTTGATAAAGAAAAGGGAAGTTATAAATGTGAATATTGTGAACAAATTATAAATCCAAGTGAGGTATAAAAATATGAATTTATTAATAAAAAATGCTAATGTAATAGATGCTAATGGAAAATTTCAAGGTGATATATTAATAATAGATGGAATAATAAATCAAATTGGTAAAAATATAGATAAAAATGGAGTGGAAATTCTTGATGCAAAGGGATATACAGTAATGCCTTCTTTTATAGATACACATGCTCATTTTAGAGAGCCAGGATTAACTTATAAGGAAGATATAGAAAGTGGATCTAAGGCAGCTGCAAAAGGAGGCTATACTGGAGTATGTTTAATGGGAAATACTAATCCAATTTGTTCAACAAAGGAGGTAGTAGAATACGTTAGAAATAAAGTAAGGGAAGTAGGATTAATTGATGTTCATCAATGTGTATCAATTACAGAAAATTTTAATGGTAAATCTATAGAACACTTAGGGGCTTTTAATGATGATAATGAACTTATAGCAATAACTGATGATGGTGTTGGAGTTATGGATTCTAGTATTATGATGAAGGCAATGGAAAAGGCAAAGGAAAATAAGTGGATTATAATGTCACATGCAGAAGATAGAACATTTTCTAAAATAGATATGAGAATAGCAGAGGATTTAATGACTATAAGAGATTTATACTTAGCTAAAGTAACTGGTGCAAGATTACACATGGCTCATGTAAGTACAGTTGAATCAATTAATGCAATAAGAGAAAGTAAAAAGACAGGAAGTAATGTAACTTGTGAAGTTACACCACATCATATAGGATTAACATCAGATATAAGTAATTATAGAGTAAATCCTCCAATAAGAGAAAAAGAAGATGTTAATGCAATAATAAAAGGAATTAAAGATGGAACTGTTGATTGTATAGGTACAGATCATGCACCACATACTGAAGAAGATAAAAAAAATGGTGCTCCAGGCATGGTAGGATTAGAAACTGCATTTAGTATTTGTTATACAGAATTAGTAAAAAATAATGGTATTTCTATAAATAAATTAAGCGAGTTAATGTCTAAAAATCCAGCAAATATTCTTAAAATGAATAAAGGAATAATTTCAGTTGGAAAAGATGGAGACTTAGTATTAGTTGATTTAAATAAAGAAATAACAATTGATAAAGAAGCATTTGCATCTAAAGGTAAGAATACTCCTTTCCAAGGAAGAAAATACTTTGGAGAAATTGTAAAGACTATAAAGGGCGGTAAAGTAATATATAGTAAATAAGTTTAGTATTATCATAAGAGAAGAAGGGTGAAGTTAATATGAAAAGTTTTATAATGGATAAGTTATATAAAAGAGTTGAGGAAAGAGGTGTTGTGTGCTTAGGGTTAGATACAGCTGTTGAATATATACCTTCACATATTTTAGATGGAAAATCAATAGAAGAAGCAATATTTGAATATAATAAATCAATTATAGATGAAACTTTAGATGTTGTAGCTTGCTTTAAGGTTCAAATAGCATATTATGAAGCTTTAGGATTAGCTGGACTTATGGCATATAAGAAAACATTAGAATATTTAAGAATAAAGGATGCAATTATAATTGCAGATATAAAAAGAGGCGATATAATGGCAACTGCAACTCAATATGCTAAAGGTCATTTTAGTGGAGATTTTGAAGCAGACTTTATTACTTTAAGTCCATATATGGGGATGGATAGTATAGAACCATATATGCCATATATGGAAAATGGGAATAAGGGTGTTTTTGTATTAGTTAGAACTTCAAATCCAGGAGCTGAAGATATAGAAAATATTGATACAAAAGATAATAGCAAAGTTTATAAGGTTGTAGGTGATAAACTTACTAAGATGGGTGAATCTATAAAAGGTGAATGTGGATATTCAGCTATTGGTGGAGTTATTGGATGTACTCATGTTGAAGAGGGTAAGGAAATTAGAGAAAGATATAAAAATATGTTTTTCTTAATACCTGGTTATGGAGCACAAGGAGGAAAAGCAGAAGATGTAGCTTTATATTTAAGAAATGGAAATGGTGGAGTTGTAAATTCATCAAGAGCTATTCTTTTAGCATATAAAAAGGAAAATAAACCAGAAGAATTTGCACTTTGTGCAAGAAAAGAAGCTATAAGAATGAGAGATGAAATAAGAAAAGCTGTTAATAATCTTTAGGAGGAGAGAATTTATGAAGTACACAAAAGGCGAGATTTTGTTAAATGATGAAATTCAAACTGGAATATATAAAATGGTTGTAAAAGATAAAAATAAAGCAAAGGCAGGTCAGTTTTACATGCTTAAGCATAATGGAACAACCCTTCTTCCAAGACCAATAAGTGTATGTGAAACTAATGGAGAAACACTTACTTTTGTTTATGCCGTTGTAGGTAATGGAACTAAAGAATATGCAGAATTAAAAGTAGGAGATACAATAAGTTTAAATGGTCCATTAGGGAATGGATTTAATTTGGAAGAGGATTATGGTAAAGTTGCTTTAGTAAGTGGTGGAATTGGTACAGCTCCAATGTTAGAGCTTTCTAAAAAGCTTAGAGAAAAGAAAAAAGATATAAAAATGGATCTTTATGCAGGATTTAGAGATGATATATATTTAATAGATGAAATAAATGAATTTGTTGATAAAAGCTTTGTTTCTACCAATACAGGAAAATATGGTCATAAGGGTTTTGTAACAGAAATATTGGATGTAGATAAATATGATACGGTATTATGTTGTGGACCTGAAGTTATGATGAAAAAGGTTATTGAAATGTGTAAAGAAAAACAAGTAAAAGTATATGTTTCAATGGAAAAGCATATGGCTTGTGGAGTAGGAGCATGTCTAGTGTGTACTTGTAAAACTAAAGATGGAAATAAGAGAACTTGTAAAGATGGCCCAGTATTTGATGGATATTATGTAGAATTATAAAAGACCAAAGGAGAAGATAAAATGTTAAAAGTTAATATAAATGGATTAGATTTTAAAAACCCAGTAATAGCAGCATCAGGAACTTTTGGTTTTGGAGCAGAATATAACAATTTTTATGATGTAGGAATTTTAGGTGGTATTTCATCAAAGGGATTAACTTTAAATGAAAAGGCAGGGAATTATGGAATAAGGGTATTTGAAACTCCATCAGGAATGATGAATTCAGTTGGACTTCAAAATCCAGGAATAGATAAATTTATAGCAGAAGAACTTCCAAAGATGAAGAAATTAGGAACTAACATCATTGCAAATGTTGGTGGTGGATGTATGGAAGATTATGAAATTGCTTTAGATAAACTTAATGGAACAGATGTTGATATGATAGAACTTAATATATCATGCCCAAATGTAAAAAGTGGAGGTATGGCTTTTGGAATTAAATCAGAAGTTGCTTATGAAGTTGTTAAAAAAGCTAAATCAATAACTGATAAGACTTTAATGGTTAAATTATCACCTAATGCAGAAGATATTGTAGATATGGCTATTAAATGTCAAGAAGCAGGAGCAGATTTGTTATCATTAATTAATACATTAAAGGGATTAGCAATAAATCCATACAAAAGAAAGGCAGTGTTTAATAATGTATATGCAGGACTGTCAGGACCTGCAGTTAAGCCAGTAGCTTTAAGAATGGTTCATGAAGTTGCAAAGGCAGTAGAAATACCAGTAATAGGTTTGGGGGGAATAACCACAGGGTTAGATGCCATAGAATTTATGATGGCAGGAGCTTCAGCAATTCAAATAGGAACAGTAAATTTCTTTAATCCAATGGCAGGAAAAGAAATTATTGAGGAAATGGAATTGTTTTGCAAAGAACAAGGAATTAAAGATATTAATGAAATAATAGGAATAATATAATAATATTAATAAAAGGTTCTAAATGTATTTATAAATATATTTAGAGCCTTTTTATTGATTGTTAATTAAAAAGCTTTATCAAAACCGATATTTTGATAAAGCTTTCTTTTTATGCTATATATTCTTCGGCATCTTCTTGCCATTCTTCAACTTCATCACCAAGTTCTTTTATAGAAGAAGCATAAAATACAGGATTTTTTCCAGATTTCTTTTGAGTTATATAATCATTTAATGCAGAAATAGCAATCTTACTTAACATTACTATTGCAATTAAATTTAATATAGCCATTAATCCCATAAATACGTCAGCTAAGTTCCAAACTAAATCCATTGAAGCAATTGATCCAAATAAAACCATAGCTGCTACTAAAATTCTATATAAATATAAATAAATCTTTTTATCAGATATAAATTGTATATTAGTTTCTCCATAATAATAATTTCCTATAATTGAAGTAAAGGCAAACAATAATATACATATAGTTATAAATGTACCACCCCAAGATCCAACTTGAGAAATTAATGCCATTTGAGTAAGCTCTATACCTTTAACACTACCATCTAATGGAATATTAGAACCGGATAAAAGGATTATAAATGCAGTAGAAGTACAAATTATTAATGTATCAGTAAATACACCTAATGTTTGAATTAATCCTTGTTTTGCAGGATGTGATACAGTTGCAGTTGCAGCTGCATTTGGTGCAGAACCCATACCAGCTTCATTTGAAAATAAACCTCTTTTTATACCTTGTAATAAAGCAGCGCCGATACCACCACCAACAAATTGTTTAATTCCAAATGCATGTTCAAATATAGTTTTAAATAATCCAGGAATTGACTTATAGTTAATAACTATTATAAATAAGGCAATTATTATGTAAGCAGAAGCCATTATAGGAACTAAAATTCCAGAAATTTTAGCAATTCTATTTACTCCACCAAAAATAATTATTAATGTTAATATAGTTAAGATTATTCCAATTAATAATTTATTTGTATTAAAACTAGAAGCAAATGCTGCAGTAATTGTATTTGATTGAACAGAATTAAATGCAAATCCGAAACAAAGAATTATAAGAACTGAAAAAGTAACACCCATCCATTTTTTCTTAAGACCTTTTTCCATATAGTATGCAGGTCCACCTCTATAGTTATCACCATCTTTAACTTTATAGATTTGAGCTAAAGTAGATTCTATAAGAGCAGAAGCAGAACCTATTAAAGCAATAAGCCACATCCAAAAAACAGCACCAGGTCCGCCTATAGCAATAGCAGAAGCAACGCCAGCTAAGTTACCAGTTCCAACTCTTGAAGCAGTACCTATACAAAATGCTTGAAATGATGAAATTTCATTCTTAGACTTATCTTTATTTTCACTTCCAGTTCCTTCACCAAGCAATTTAAACATTTCTTTAAAGTTAGTAAATTGAACAAACTTTGTTTTAAAAGTGAAATATACTCCAATTGTTATAAGCATAGCAATAAGAATATAAGTCCAAATAAAGTCATTAATTGATAAAATAAAGTCGTTTAAAAGTTTCATATAATTTCCCCTTTCCAATATAATTTGATATTCTTATTGGTAGTATACAATAATAAAAAGAAATATGCAAGAAGTAATAAAAATAAATTCAAAAAAAGAGGTTTTTGATATAAAAATGACATTAAAATTAATAAAAATGAATGAAGATGCAATGGATAAATCATTATTAAAAATAAAAAAAGCAGCCAATTTTGACTGCTTTTTTTAATGATTAAATAATCCATTTATTATATCTGAAATTGAAGTTCTATGAGCCTCTGCGTCTGTATCGGAGGTAGATGTATCTCTATTGTGGTTATTACCATTATTACCGATGTTTTCATCAGGAGTATTAGTAGTAACTTTAACATTAAGTTTTACTGTTTCTGAATTTTTAATTTTTTCAGTAAATGAAACTAAAGTATATTGTCCAGATGAGATATTACTTGCAACTGATGCACCATGTATTTTATATTTAATTCCTCTATTATTTAATATAACAATAGCATCATATAAATCCATATCAGCTCTTAAGCCAATTTCAGATAATTTAATATATTCTTCAGCTTTAGTATCATCCTCTCTAGTAGGTACTACAAAAGGATAATCATCTGCATTTGGATTTGCATTAGGTTTATTAATGAATACTTTATCTTCAATAAGACGAGAAGGAGTATTTTTATTTGCTAATTTATTATTAGAACTATTAACACTAACACTAACATGAATATCACAAACAGATTTTGGTTGAGTTCCATCAATAAAGTATTCAGTTTTTACTCGATTTCCTCTTTGATCTTCATAACATAAATCTGTAGGAGATTTTCCTGAATCTTTACATACTTTTGCTTCAACTAAACCAGATGGCTTTTCAATATCCTTATACTCTAAGCCTTCATGAGCAACAGCCATTATTTTACTAAAAAGTGATGCGGCACTAGAACTTCTACCATTCATTCTTTGAGGATTATCGTATCCAATCCATACAGAACCAGAATAATAAGGAGTTAATCCAGCAAACCAGAAGTTATCTGATGAATTTGTTGTTCCTGTTTTTCCAGCTACAGGTATATCATTAAATTGTGCGCTAGTAGATGATCCCTTTAAAATATCATAAATTATATATGATGTTTGTGGTGAAAATAACTTTGTTGATATAGGCTCTTTTTCTAGTAATAAATTACCACTTGCATCTTCAACTTTAGTATAAAGTGCTGGTTCATAAATTACACCATTATTTCCAAAGGCTCCATAAGCAGATGCTAAAATTGTAGTATTACCACCATCTCTATTACCAATAGGTTGGTCAAACTGTCCTAATGCTAACGCAGACATTGTATGAGATTGAGGAGCATATTTAAGTCCTGCCTTTTTACCATAATTAAGGGCTGTATCTAAACCTAGCATATCTACTGTTTTTATAGAAGTTAAATTTTTAGAGTATGTTAAAGCTTCTCTTGCAGTGATATAACCAAACATTGAACCATCAGCATTTTTAGGAACAACAGAACCAAAATTATATTTTTCCAATATTTCTTCAGAAACTGAAGTATCATCAAGTGGGGTTCCAGCTGTAATTAATTTAGTATCAATAGCTGGACCATAAACTGTTAAGGGTTTAGTTGTTGATCCTATTGATTTTAAGTCAAAATAAGCTCTATTTAATGAAGCAGAAGGTTGATTTCCACGTCCTCCAATAAGAACTTTAACTTGCCCAGTTTTATAATCTATTATTGTAGCAGATGCTTGAAGTAATGGAACACCATCACTATCTGTAGGGTCACCATTGTTAACATCTACTTGCAAATTTGATCTATCATTTAATATATCTTGAACAGTATTTTGCATTTGAACATTTAAAGTAGTATAAATTTTTAATCCACCATTAACTAATAATTTTTCTACTTCTTCTTCGGTATATTTATATTTGTCAATTAGGTCTTTTTTTACTTGATTTAATGCAGGATATACAAACCATTCATTATTAACGGTAGAAGATGTATCCATCTTCTTGAAATTGAAATTATTAGCATTTGCATCATTGATTGCAGAATTATAGTCTTCTTGAGAAATATAACCTAATTCAAGCATTTTAGATAACACAGTTTTAGTTCTGTTAATATATCCATTAGGATAATTTGAAGAACTAGTATTATAAGCACTATAAGTTGTAGGAGCTTGTGTAATACCAGCTATATAAGCACACTCAAGTAATGTAAGATCCTTAGCATTTTTAGCAAAGAAATATCTTGATGCAGCTTCAACACCATAAATATGACCACTTAAAGGTATAGTATTTAAATAAGTTCTGATTATTTCTTCTTTGCTTACTTGTTTATCTAATTTAACAGCTAATACTATTTCTTTTATTTTTCTGTTAATTCTATCAAGTGGATTTGACTCTGAAGCAGCTTCAGAGGATAATATAGTATTTTTTATTAATTGTTGAGTAATTGTTGAAGCACCATGGATACCATTTTGCTTTCCTAGTATTACCATTACATCTCTAGCTGCAGCACCTAATATTCTTTTTACATCTATGCCACCATGTGTCATAAAGCGTTCGTCTTCTATTGAAATATAGGCATTTATTAAATTTTGAGGCATTTCATCATAAGAAATAATATATCTAATTTCCGTTGAAGGTAAATCATCAATAAAATTACCTTGATCATCATATAACATTGATGGTTGATTTAAGTTATAAATAGCATTTACATCTAATGACGGTGTTGTTTTAATTACAGCAACTACATATCCAATGCCTACAACACTAATTAATAATCCTAAAATTAATATTGTAAGAAAAAAATATTTGAAAAATCGTTTTAATTTAGATGGCTTCTTTTTTGAGGCTTTAATCTTCTTTTTTGACTTAACAGCTTTTTCCTTTGGAACTTTTGATTTATTAGAA
>OATX01001351.1_pt1 | contig 11867 bp, 6 predicted proteins | sample 1516741 | NCBI WGS metagenome assembly OATX01 (sample SAMEA2579984, study PRJEB22360) | human gut metagenome | biome: human gut; feature: human-associated habitat; material: faeces | place: Denmark | collected 2008/2010
GTTCGCGGACTTGGATAAAAACCTAAGTCAATCCCAGACACCCAATTTTGATAACCACCATAACCCACTTCAGGATCCATACCCGAGTAACCGGTTATAGTAAACAAGTTCTGTGCTGCCACATACAAACGAAGTTGTTTCAACGGCAGATTTTTAAATAATTTCTTGAAGTCATAACCTATTGTCAGATTCTGCATCCGGAAATAATCTCCATCTTCCATATAGAGATCCGAAACATACTGCCAGTTAGAATGAGTACCCGACGTCAGACGAGGTAATCTATTGGATGTACCTTCACCATGCCAACGGCCAAATATATCAGATGTATAGTTCTGGCGTGTGTAATCTACATAAGAACGATAAGATTTCATTATTTGATTTCCAAATACACCATTCATGGTCATACTTATATCAAAACCTTTATAGGATGCGGTCAAGCTCAATCCCAGATTATAATCAGGATTGGGATCGCCTATCATACCCTGATCCCCATCATCAATCACACCATTATGATCGCGGTCTACCCAGATTACATCCCCCGGTTTTGTCCCATCCAATTTAGCACCTTTATAGTTAGCAATCTGTTCTTCCGATTGGAACACTCCATCTGTAGAATAGCCATAGAAATATCCAATGGGATAGCCTACTTGCGCACGATACATTTCTGTAGTTTGGTTACTCAATACATCCGGGTCCCCATGAATAATACCTTCCGCATTGGCAATGCGCGTTACCTCATTTTTATTGTGTGCCAAATTAAGAGTAGCACTATATTCAAAGTCCGAAATATGATCATTCCAATTCAGTGATATTTCGTACCCCTGGTTGCGCACATCACCACCATTCACAAACGGGGCTCCTGTACCAAAAGAATCCAGCATCGGTGCAACAAGTAGCCAGTCTTTCGTATCTTTAATATAATAATCAAAATTCAGTCCCAGACGATTATTCAGAAAACGCGCATCCAGCCCAAAGTCCAACTGCTCGGAAGTCTCCCAGGTAACATCCGGATTAGCCAAAATATCAGGATAGCCTCCGGGTGTCAGAATCGACTTATCCGGTCCGAAAGTATAATCCGCGCCCCCAAACGCAATCGTTGAAAGATATTGAAAGCCGTCAATCTCCTGATTACCATTCTGTCCCCAACTGGCACGTATTTTCAGAAAATCCATCCAAGACTTGGCAGACTCCATGAACGCCTCTTCCGAAATGGCCCAACCAGCAGATACGGACGGGAAATATCCCCACCGATGTCCACGGGCAAACTTAGAAGATCCATCAATACGTAACACCGCAGTCGCCATATACTTGTTAGCATAATCATAATTCACTCTGCCAAAAAAAGAAGCCAGCGCTTCCTTGCCCCAGGGATATCCATAAAGGCTGGTACGATTAGTGATAGTGGGCGTATTACTCAGGTAGGCATGCTTGAAGTCGTCAAAGATAGAGTTGATGTTACTTCCACCCAACGTATCACCCAAGCCATGCTTTTCTATAGATTGACCTATCAATACACCGAAACTGTGATTATCCAACTTGAAATCATACGTTACCGTATTTTCCCACATAAGGTTGCCACCCATAGTCATCTCTTGGCTTACACTATTATTATCATTGAAAGTATTGCTTGCCAGCTTATAGACAGGGGTAAAATTACGACTGTTATCCGCATAAAACGTATAGCCAAAATTTGATTTAAGTTTTAATCCGGTTATCGGTTGAATAGTCAGAAAAATATTCCCTTGTAATGCGTGAGATTTGCTTATATTCTGCCCATTTGCATAATACATCTGTCCAATGGGATTAGCTTCACGTATTTCCCATGGAATGGCATAATGATAATTACCATTTTCATCCTTGTTCGGTAAAAAAGGATTAGCATGCAACATATTACGAATGTCATTACTCCAAGTATCATCAATGGCAATACCGTTTCTTTCAGAATACGAGTAGGTCAGATTTTCACCTACCTTAATGATATCCAGTTTTCCTTTACGATACAAGGTATGTTCGGAATTGATACGTGCTGTATATCGGGTATATTCAGGTTGTGACGGTGCTCCAAGAATACCTTCCTGATTAGTATATGCCAATCCGATAGAATAAACAGATTGTTCCGTACCTCCGGTAATATTCAGGGCATGATTCTGTATCGGTGCATTCTCATTCCGTGATTCATCCAACCAATTGGTCCCTTTCCAAGTTCCATTCTTTATAGCTTCCCAATCAGGAACCAGCGACGCATAATCATAATCAGGTAAGCCATCCATCATACGTGCCTCACTCATAATCATTGCAAATTCCTGTGCATTCAATACATCAGGCATACGATAGACATTCTGTACACCATAATATCCATCATAAGATATTTCCGCTTTACCGGTATGTCCTTGTTTCGTAGTCACCAGAATCACGCCATTGGCAGCACGTGAACCATAAATGGCAGCCGAAGCAGCATCTTTCAGCACATCAATAGATTCTATATCGGTAGGGTTCAGGTTATTAATATCTCCTCCCGGCATACCATCTATAATATAAAGAGGTGAAGCTGAACCTGTTGTTCCCAAACCACGGATAGTTACTTTAAAACCTTCACCGGGCATCCCCGAACTCTGCGTTATATTCACACCTGGAGTTTGGCTTTGAAGAGCCCCCAAAGCATTCACTGTGTTCAGTTTGGCTATATTATCACCTTTTACCTGAACAGTAGCTCCTGTCACTAATTTCTTTTTCTGTACTCCATAACCAACCACTACCACTTCATCCAGCATTTCACTGTCCTCCTCTAATGCAATTTTCAAAGGAGTCGTGGCAGAACTTACTTTAACAGATTGTCCCAAATATCCCACATAAGTGATAGAGAGTTCACATGGCAAAGGAACAGATAGAATAAAATTTCCATCTATATCCGTAACTGTCCCGTTAGTCGTCCCCTTTTGAAGAACATTTACGCCGATCAGCGGCTCACTGTCTTTAGCAGCAACCACCGTACCTGAGATTTTGTAATTTGTTTGTGCCGTAACGCCCATACAAACCAAGAGCAACAAAAAACATACAGATAAAAAAGGTACCCGAACAGATACATTTTCCTGCAAATCAGATTGGTTCTTTTTCCATTGCATAAGATACAAATTTAGTGATTCATAATATTATTCCGGTTGGTTAGCCCGGAGACTTATATAAGTCTGATGTCTTTCACATTGACAAATGTAGGCAAGTACACACGATTTCTGTACTCCTTTTACGTAGGAAAGTCTTCATTTTGCGCAAACCTGTTTTTATAAGTTAAAAGTTCCTATACTCCAGACAGACAACTTTACCTAAATATGATAGAAGCTGAAAGATAATCGAGCAACTACGTCTCAGATACAATCCAGGTAAGAAGCGAACACATTCCAAATTATTTTATCAAACTGATACCTTATATTATATTTTGCAAGATAAAAAATCCATTTTCCTCATTATTGCTAACAGACACTTCGATCAAAGCTACGCTTCCAGAATATTACAACCACTATTTTGAAGATTTACATCATCTATCCAGAGCAAACAGATGGTTCATTTATCCTAAACCGACCATCTATTCAGACCAATCGCACGGTCTTTCTTCCCTAAAAAAGTAAGTCTCATTTGCCAAGGCTACACCCTTTGCTCCAAAAGGTGACACCATAATAACTAAAGGGTGACGCCATCACTCACAAAGGGCGTCACCCTTCTAAAAAACACATGATATTTATTCTATTTCGAAGAGAAACGACCACTAAGAAAATATCCGGGAAACAGATTCCAAAACATCTTCCATTTAAGGATTCTATAATCTTAAAATCTCATTTCCTCATCAATTACTACCATTTCGCATCACCCCATCAAACATTCTCTGCATCTTTTCGTCCACCATAGTAATTGGTACGAAAAGGAAAGATTCTAAGGCGTTAGAATTTACATTTTGTCATTTTGCAAATCATTCCCAATATAGTGTATTCTCTTAACCTGATCAAATCCGGTATGTTTTTACTGACTCCATAACAGACAAATCTGCCTCTTTTTTCATAAATTTGCCCCCATTATGGAACAGCAACAATCATCTTTCAAAGAAAAGGAACGTACAGATCTACGCGAACCGCAGCACTTCAAGGTGATCATCTATAACGATGACTTCACCACGATGGAGTTTGTCGTCAAGATACTTACTACCATATTCTTTAAATCGACAGCAGAAGCAGAAACGCTGATGTTACAGGTACACAAGAGTCAATCGGCAGTGGTAGGCATCTATACATACGACATTGCACAATCGAAAGTACAGAAAGCCACCCGTATGGCACGCGAAGAGAATTTTCCACTCCGGCTCACCGTTGCGCCGGAAGAAGAATAAGAATTAGGAGAAGATTATGGATATACAAAATACAGTGCATGTGAACAGCGCATTCACCTATGCACAAAAAAAGGCGATATCTTATCGCCATGAATTTATCACACCTGAGCATTTGCTGAGTGCATTTCTGGAACAGAGTCCTTTTGCCAGTGCCTTAAATATGTGTTTCTGCGATACCCAGGAACTTGCTTTCTCTTTAGAGAATTATTTCACGGAAGAACTGGAAAGCGTTCCCGCAGACATGGATTATGAACTGGAAGTTTCAACCCAGCTCAACGAACTGATACAACATGCCTATCTGATGATAGACTATTCAAGTGCTGAAGCATTGAACGTCCCTCATCTAGTGCAAAGCATGCTCCAGCTCAAGGAATCCTGGGCATGCCATATCCTGAAAGAAGCTCTTGAAGAAGATCTACCCGAATTTATCAGCCAACTCATCTCCCGATATGAAGAAGTGGAGGTAGAAGACGATCTGCAAACCTCTCCACAGGAAAAAAGCGAACCCTGGCGAAACTTTGTAACTTGTCTGAATGACTGTCTGCAAGACCACAATCCACTCATCGGACGGGAAGCTGAACTGGAACGAACCATTCAGGTGCTCTGTCGCAAAGAGAAAAACAATCCGTTGCATGTAGGCGAACCGGGCGTTGGCAAAACCTCCCTCGCTTACGGGCTCGCTGCCCGCATTGAAGCACGTGAGGTCCCCGAACGACTCCTCGACTGCCGTATCTACGAACTGGATTTAGGTACTCTACTGGCAGGTACGCAATACCGGGGTGACTTTGAAAAACGCCTGAAAACCATTATGGAAGGTGTTCGTAATGAAGGACGTGCTATCATCTATATCGACGAGATACACAATCTGATAGGTGCCGGACGTACAGGAGACGGTTCCATGGATGCATCCAACATGCTGAAACCCTATCTGGAAAGCGGAGACATCCGTTTCATCGGCTCTACTACTTACGAGGAATACAACCGTTACTTTGCCCGCAGCAAGGGGTTGGTGCGTCGCTTCCAACAAATAGATATACTTGAACCAAGCATTGAGGAAACCATCCATATTGTAGAAGGACTGAAAGAAAAATATGAAGAATTTCATGGAGTAACCTATCAACCTGATGTAATCCCTTACGCCGTCAAAGCAAGTGTCCGCTATATCAGCGACCGTTTTCTGCCCGACAAGGCTATCGACCTGGTGGATGAAGCAGGAGCTTACCGAGAAATTCACCCTATACCTTCCGGAGAGCAAATTGTAGACAAGACATTGATAACCGATGTACTCGCCCGTATCTGCAAAGTAGATGCACTCGCCATGAAAGAAGAAGATACCACCTCACTGGAAACTTTGCATGCACGTATCAGTGCCAAAATTTACGGCCAGGAAGAGGCAGTGCGCCAAGTGGTGGAAGCCGTACAAATGGCCAAAGCCGGGCTGCCAAGCAGCAGCCTTGTCGGGCGGGACTGCGGGATGAAAACAAACCGCTGGCAAGCCTGCTCTTCGTCGGTCCTACCGGAGTAGGTAAAACCGAAGTAGCCAAAGTGCTGGCCTCCGAACTGGGTATTTCCCTGCAACGTTTCGATATGAGCGAATATACCGAAAAGCATACCGTAGCCAAATTAATCGGTTCACCCGCCGGATATGTAGGCTATGAAGACGGTGGTTTATTAACCGATGCCATTCGCAAAACTCCCAACTGCGTACTGCTGCTTGATGAAATTGAGAAAGCCCATCCCGATGTGTTCAATATTCTGCTACAAGTAATGGACTATGCTGTTCTTACGGATAATAAAGGACGAAAAGCCGACTGCCGCCACGTTGTACTTATCATGACTTCAAATGCCGGTGCACAATTTGCCCGTCAGGCATCTATCGGATTCAGCAGTCAGATTACAGCCGGGGAAGCCATGTTGAAGCAGGTCAAGAAGACCTTCAAGCCGGAGTTTATCAACCGTCTGTCCGCTACTGTCGTTTTCCACGATATGAGTCGGGAAATGGCCTCACTGATCCTCGACAAGAAGCTTGGGGAACTGAGCAGCAAGCTTGCCGCACGCCAGATAGAGATGGAACTGAGCCCGGAAGCTCGCAACTGGTTATTGCAACGTGGATTCCTGCCCGAATATGGCGCCCGCGAAATGAACCGTGTGATAGCTTCTCATTTGAAACCACTCCTGATGCGCGAAATCTTATTCGGTTCCTTAAAATCCGGTGGTAAAACTTGCATACAGGTAGATAAAGATCAATTAGTCTTACAACTTTCAACAAAGTGATACTATGGTCTTTGCACTAACTGACGAAATTACATTTCCCGATCCGCACTACGGCGATCCGGACGGATTGCTGGCAGTAGGCGGTGACCTGTCGACCGACCGCCTCATCCTGGCTTACTCCAACGGGATATTCCCCTGGTACACTTTTCAGGAGGGAATGATACAATGGTGGTGCCCGCTGGAACGCTTCGTCATTTTCCCCGACGAAATCCATATCTCCCACTCCATGCGAACGCTCATAAACAAAGGGAAGTACGATGTCACTATCAATCAGGCTTTCGATGAAGTCATCCGTAAGTGCGGAGAACTGAGGATGGATATGGAAGGTGCCTGGCTCGGTCCGGAGATGATAGAGGCTTACACACTGCTACATGAACAGGGCTTTGCCGCCAGCGTGGAAATATGGGAAGGGGAACAATTAGTAGGCGGACTCTATGGAGTCACCTTGGGGCGCTGCTTTTTCGGTGAAAGTATGTTTTCACTGGTTCCCAGTGCATCCAAGTTAGCCCTCATCCACTTGGCACAATTCTTCGGAGAGCATGGCGGAGTACTGATAGACTGCCAGTTCGAAACTCCCCATCTGAAATCAATGGGAGGAAGATATATCAGCTACGAAGAATATATGGAGCTTTTGCAATCATAACTACCTTCGCTGGTCACACCAGCGTAAATTGCAAATGTTCATCCGTACTGCGCCCCTCATCGTATGCGAAGCCCTCCCACGTAAACGCTTTCAAGTCTTCGGGATTTTCAATGCGATTTTTAATAATATAGCGTAGCATTTCTCCGCGGCACATCTTGGCATATATCACAATTGTCTTTAGCTGCCCGCCTTTCCATACCTGGAATTCGGGAGTAATGACACGGACTTCTTCTTCTACTCGCTTCCAGTTGAACAGATCTCTCATCTCACCACTGGCAAGATTAACGAGTATACCACCCTGACGTTTGATATTCGCTATAAAATAATCCGTCAGCAAAGGTTTCCAGTAATCAAACATAGTCATCCCTCCCCTTTCGGGCAGGCGTATATCTCCTTCCATACGATAAGGCTTTATCCCGTCCAACGGACGAAGCAGTCCGTACAGAAAGGAAGTGATGCGCATGTGTTCTTGAGCGTAGCGAAAATCATCTTCGGAAAAATCTCTCGGTACTATACGTTTGAACACCGCACCGGTATAGGCACAGATAGCGGGCATTGCAGAATTTGCCTCCGAAAAGAAATCCTGATAGCGCAGATAATTCTCAGCGGCAATCTTGGAATTTATACGTAACAGACGTTCCAGGTCAGCAGCTGAAAATTGCCCCATATCCAAGGCATTCTGTACTGCTTCCGCCTGAAAGTACGGAACAGTTATTTCAGGGACTCCTACAGATGTGCGTGCCGTCATCGTTTTGGCACAAGAGATGAATGTCAACATATCACGTTCAAAGTTTTTTGGGAAACAAAGATAATGCAAATCGAATGTAGAACTTTCATGCTCGCATGAAAAAGTTTTGCGCAAAGTTTTTCCGCATAACCTTCCTCTGTTTCCATACTTTTTCGTACTTTTACGCCTTGTTGGAAAAATACAGGCTTTTCCCGAGAGAAACGAAACCTCTTCCAACCACGAGACTGAAAAAAGGAAAAAACAATATATAAAATGACTCACAAATGGAATTATCAACCCATTACACCCGAACAGGCAGAGACAAGCCAAAAGTTGGCCCAAGAATTAGGGATTAGCCCGATTCTTGGCGGATTATTGGTGCAGCGGGGAATAACGAAGGCACAGGATGCCAAGAAGTTTTTCCGCCCGCAGTTGCCCGACTTGCACGACCCATTCCTGATGAAAGACATGGATGTGGCCGTGGAGCGCCTTAATAAGGCAATGGGAAAGAAAGAGCGTATTCTGATTTATGGTGATTATGATGTAGACGGCACTACCGCAGTGGCACTGGTCTACAAGTTTATTCAACAGTTCTATTCGAACATTGACTATTACATCCCCGACCGCTACAACGAAGGTTACGGGGTATCTACCAAAGGGGTAGACTATGCCGCAGAAACCGGTGTAGGATTGATTATCGTACTGGATTGCGGCATCAAAGCTGTAGAGGAGATAACCTATGCCAAAGAAAAAGGCATTGACTTTATCATCTGCGACCACCATGTGCCCGACGATGTACTTCCACCTGCCGCCGCTATCCTGAACGCCAAGCGTTTAGATAATACGTATCCTTACGAGCACCTTTCCGGTTGCGGCGTAGGCTTCAAATTCATGCAGGCATTTGCCATCAGTAATGGCATCGAGTTCCATCACCTCATTCCACTGCTCGACCTGGTTGCCGTAAGTATCGCTTCGGACATTGTTCCCATCATGGGAGAAAACCGGATACTTGCTTTCCACGGATTGAAACAGTTGAACAGTAATCCCAGCGTAGGTTTGAAAGCGATTATCGACGTATGCGGATTGACAGAAAAGGATATTACCGTCAGCGACATCGTGTTCAAGATAGGCCCGCGCATCAATGCCTCCGGACGTATTCAGAACGGAAAAGAAGCCGTCGACCTGCTGACTGAAAAGGATTTTTCCATGGCTTTGGAAAAAGCCAATCAAATCAATCAATACAACGAAACCCGGAAAGATCTCGATAAGACCATGACCGAGGAAGCCAACCAGATTGTAGCTGATCTGGAAGGACTTGCCGAACGCCGTTCTATCGTGTTGTATAACGAAGATTGGCACAAAGGTGTTATCGGTATTGTTGCCTCCCGCCTGACGGAAATTTATTATCGCCCCGCAGTAGTGCTAACCCGTACGGACGATATGGCAACAGGTTCCGCCCGTTCCGTATCCGGCTTTGACGTGTATAAGGCGATTGAATATTGCCGTGATCTGCTGGAAAATTTCGGTGGTCATACCTATGCAGCCGGTCTTTCGATGAAAGTGGAGAATGTTCCCGCCTTTACCAAACGCTTCGAGGAATTCGTTTCACAGAACATCCTACCGGAACAGACAAGTGCGGTCATAAATATCGATGCAGAGATAGATTTCAGGGATATTTCTCCGAAATTCTTTAATGACCTGAAGAAATTCAATCCTTATGGTCCGGATAATCCGAAACCGATATTCTGTACGCATAATGTCTATGATTACGGTACCAGTAAAGTAGTGGGGCGTGATCAGGAGCATATCAAGCTGGAACTGGTAGACAACAAATCGAATAATGTAATGAACGGCATCGCCTTCGGACAAAGTTCGCATGTACGTTTCATCAAAACCAAGCGTTCGTTTGATATCTGCTACACCATTGAAGAGAATACCCATAAACGGGGTGAGGTACAGTTGCAGATAGAGGATATTCAACCTAATTAATAAATTGGAAGTTGAGAGTTAAGTTATGTAACATAACTTAACTCTCAACTTCCAATTCTTCGTATTATGACTGCGCAGTTCAACTCCCAACCTTCAACTCCCTACTCTCAACTTCTCAAAGAGTACTGGGGATATGATAACTTCCGGGGCATACAGGAAGACATCATCAATAGCATTGGCGAAGGCAAAGACACCCTGGGGCTGATGCCTACGGGCGGCGGAAAGTCCATCACATTCCAGGTGCCTGCACTTGCCAAAGAGGGGCTTTGCATAGTTATTACTCCCCTGATTTCTCTGATGAAAGACCAAGTACAGAACTTGAAAAAAAGAGGAATCAAAGCACTTGCCATCTACTCCGGAATGTCCCGGCAAGAGATTATCGTCACGCTGGAAAACTGTATTTTCGGCAATTATAAATTCCTGTATATATCGCCCGAACGGTTGGATACGGAAATCTTCCGCACCAAGCTACGGAAAATGAACGTCAGCATGATAACCGTTGACGAAAGCCATTGCATTTCACAATGGGGATATGATTTCCGTCCTGCCTATCTGAAGATAGCCGAAATACGTGATCTCCTACCCGGTGTTCCTGTGCTGGCACTGACTGCAACCGCTACTCCGGAAGTCGTGAAGGACATCCAGGCGCGGCTGTGCTTCCGGCAGGAAAATGTTTTCCGCATGAGTTTTGAACGGAAGAACCTTGCCTACATAGTCCGCAAAACAGAAAATAAGACCGGAGAACTTCTTCACATCCTACGCCGTATGCCGGGTAGTGCCATTATTTACGTACGCAATCGTCGGCGAACCAAAGAAATCACCGAACTTTTAATTAACGAAGAGATTACCGCCGACTTCTACCATGCCGGTCTGGATGATGCCACCAAGGATATACGTCAGCATCGCTGGCAGACAGGAGAAAGCCGTGTAATGGTTGCCACCAATGCTTTTGGCATGGGTAGCGACAAACCCGATGTACGTATCGTAATCCACCTCGATTTGCCGGACTCTCCCGAAGCTTATTTCCAAGAAGCAGGACGTGCAGGACGTGACGGCAACAAAGCGTATGCCGTAATACTCTATGCCAAATCGGACAAAGTCACCCTTCATAAACGTATCCCGGACACCTTTCCAGAGAAAGATTACATCAAACAGGTATACGAACATCTGCAATATTATTACCAGATGGCAATGGGAGACGGTTTGGGATGTGTCAGAGAGTTCAATCTGGAAGACTTTTGCCGGAAGTTCAAATACTTCCCTGTACCTGCCGACAGTGCATTGAAGATTCTGACGCAAGCAGGATATCTGGAATATACCGACGAACAGGACAATGCCTCCCGTCTTTACTTCACCGTCCGCCGTGATGAACTGTATAAATTACGCGAACTGGGAGAGGACATGGACAAACTTATTCAAATCGTTCTGCGGTCTTACACCGGAGTATTCACGGATTACACCTTTATCAACGAGAATTCACTTGCGGTACGTAGCGGATTAACGCGGCAACGGGTGTACGACTTGCTGATACGTCTATCCAAAATGCGTGTCATCGACTATATTCCACATAAAAAGACACCTTATATCATATACACACGCGAACGCGTAGACAGGCAACATCTGCAAATCTCCCGCAGCATATACGAGGAGCGTAAGGAACGTTATGAAGCCCGCATTCAGGCAATGGTAGATTATGTAACGACCGAAACTGTTTGCCGCAGCCGTATGCTTCTACGCTATTTCGGAGAGAAGAATGAACATAACTGTGGAATATGCGATGTCTGCCTCAGCCACCGTGCCGAGACTCCCGAGCTTTCCTCCCAACAAATAAAAGAAGAAATTAAAGAATTGCTTCGCAA
>OATX01001367.1_pt1 | contig 11772 bp, 21 predicted proteins | sample 1516741 | NCBI WGS metagenome assembly OATX01 (sample SAMEA2579984, study PRJEB22360) | human gut metagenome | biome: human gut; feature: human-associated habitat; material: faeces | place: Denmark | collected 2008/2010
AAAGAGGAATACCCTCAAAAAGAACCAGTTTTTTTGCCCCGCCAGCCGCTTCCGTTTCAACAACGGTTAGCAAGGCAAAAGTAACTGAAAAGATAAAGGTGCTGCATCCTGCCGGCTTCTTGGAAGTATATCAAATGTGGTGGATAAACGAGGGGCAGAACCTCACCATCGAGGAACTCGGAAAGATACACAAAAAGATGATTACGTTCTGTGAAAAGAAGGCCAATAGCGATGATGAAATGAAAATCAAGTCCAAGTATATCCGGTACGAGGAAGAAGTTAAAGCAGGGAAATAATGGCAAATCCTGATTCATATTACTTGCGTACAGAGGTTAGCAATTCGGACCTTACAGAACTCAAAAACTACCTTTATCCCCGTACCCAGTATGGGGATAAAGAAAAGGCTTTCAAGTTTGGCACTTTGGTCGATGCACTTATTACCGAGAATGAACGGGTACGCTATGACAAACGCATGGTTGATGCTGTGACCTATTCACGAGAAGATTTCGAATTAGGACTAGCCATGAGAGAAGCATTGAGGAAAGAAGCACGGAAAGACGAGTTCCTTGCCGCTGTCCTCGCCAATTCAGATACCCAAAAGTTTATGGTAAACAAAGCGCAGACATTTACTTATGGTGGCTTTCAGTACAACCTCGATACCCGGTGTAAATGGGATTGGTGGCTTCCGGCATTCGGATTCGGTGGAGATTTAAAGACGACATTCGCCGAGTCACAGAAGCAATTTAATGAAGCCATAGACTTTTTCGATTGGGACCGTTCCCGTGCCTGGTATATGGATATAGCTGGTAGTCAACAAGACTTTATCTATGCCATCAGCAAGAAGAATCTGAAGATATTCAAAGCTTTCATCAAACGAGACGATGATACCTATAAACGTGGAAAAGAGAAGTACGACGAATTAGCTTTCAAGTGGTGGATACTTTTTTCCTAATATATTTTAATAGAAACATTATGAATTTACTTATCACTTCCAAAGAACAAATCTATGCGGAACTCACAAATATTGACTCTTTCCTCAATATAACAATGAGTGAGAATGCAGAAGAAGCAGTACTTCGCGGAAATGACTTGGCTGTATATGTCGCGCGTTCCGGAAAACTATTGGCCGATGCAAAATACTGGCTGAATAAAGCGAAGAATTCCGAAGTGTTGGAAACACTCCGAGAAACGGCAAAGAACGCAAAAGCAACCGCTAAATCCGTAAACGCGCTTATAGATTCAGTCTGCCGGGAAGAACAATATCTGGTTGATTGGTGCGATAGATGCAACCGGACTGCTACGCATCAGCTTTCTTGGTGTGTGACTGTAATTTCCAAAGCAAAAGAAGAAATGAAACTGGGACGATTCGTTCCGCAAAACAATAAACAATGAAAAGACTTCGTATCGCATTAAATATAACTGCTTCAATAGGATTATTAGCAGCTATATCATTGGCCGACAGCCTTTACCCCACAACAAAAGAACTGATGTCTTCCATAGTAATCTTAATCATGTCAGTAGTCATGATTATAGTTGCCCAAGACATCAAAAACATAACATCTAAAAAACTTAATTAATGGAAACAGCAAAAAACGACATCAAACAAGCTGTCATCAAGAAGGACAGATTGAATGTAGTGTACAACGAACGCTTCACTGAAGCAAACTACAACAACAAGGTTACAAAAAACTGTGACCAAATCGTGCATTCAGAGTTGAAAGAAATCTTTAGCCGCTTAAAAATTCATCTTGTTGTACTATGTGAACAGCCGGAAGCAGACAAAGTAACCAAAGCAAGCTTTACATCACCGGGCTTTGCTGAAACTCTGAATAACTACTTCATCACCGGATATGCCAATGACAGTAACGATGGAGTACCAGGTATAACCATCATGGGAGGCAAATTACTACAATCCGGTAAAATCGTGGATTTGAAAATCTTTACACCATTCGGAGACGGAGAATATAAATTTGCGGAAGAACTGCAAATAGATGCTGCTGCTTGCGATGCGGAAGTGGAAGCATACCTCTTTGAAGAGAAATGGGGTATTAAGCAAGAGCGGTTAGATTTTGAAAGCGATATTCCCGATGAAGCTGTTACTGACGCAGAAGAACTTCCTGCAGAAGAAGAAAAGCCTAAAAGAAAAGGCAGAAAGCCCAAAACCATAGTTCCTGCCGCTTAATCAAATTCGGGGCTGATTTTTATTGTCAGCCCCATAAAACTCTAAATAACAAGTCATGATAATAGAATTAAAAGGAAATGTCTTTGAAGTTTCTTTCAAATACAAGCCAACAATCGTAGATAGAATACGTCAAATCACAGGCAAGAGGTATGATGGAAGCAGAAAGAAATGGCTTATTCCTGTTTCCAGTCGTGTCGAGCTTGAAAAGATGGTCTATCAAATCAGACCATTTGAAAATATCCAATGGGTTACAGGACAACAGAAACAAGAAGAAGAGGAAGTTGCATACAATATACCGGAATTGCCGGAACTTAACACTCCACACTTATTAAAAGTTAATCCATACCCATATCAATTAAAAGGTATCGCGAGAGGACTACAGCTCAAACGCTTTATGAATTGCGATGAGCCGGGTCTTGGAAAGACATTGCAAAGCATCGCAACCATTAATCTTGGGAATGCTTTTCCTTGCTTGGTTATTTGTCCTTCTGCCTTAAAGGTAAATTGGGAAAGAGAATGGCATAAGTTTACAGATAAAAAAGCAATGGTGCTTACAGATAAGGTACGCGATACATGGACGTTCTTTTATCAAACTGGCATGTATCAGGTATTCATCGTTAATTATGAATCGCTCAAAAAATACTTTGTGCAACGTATCAAAAAAGAAGCCGGCTGGACCTTACGAGACGTTGAATTTAGAAACAGTATCCAGATTTTCAAATCTGTAATCATTGATGAAAGCCACCGTTGCAAATCATCATCCACACAGCAAGCTAAATTCTGTAAAGGTATATGCAATGGCAAAGAATGGGTCATTGAACTTACCGGAACTCCGGTTGTCAACAAGCCTAAAGATTTAATTCCGCAGTTATCCATCCTTTCCAGAATGGAGGATTTTGGTGGATATAAAACATTTGTCAATAGATACTGCTCCGGTCAGAATGAGGCATCAAACCTGAAAGAACTTAATTATATGCTATGGACTAAATGTATGTTCCGACGTGAAAAATCACTGGTACTAACAGACCTTCCCGATAAAATACGGCAAGTAAATACTTGTGAGATAACTAACCGCAAGGAGTATAGCGATGCAGAACGTGATCTCATTATGTATCTACAGAAATATAAAGAAGCGGATGATGAAAAGATAGAGAAAGCATTACGAGGTGAAGTCATGGTGCGTATTAATATCCTCCGCCAAATATCAGCCAGAGGGAAAGTACGTGATGTAATTGAGTTCGTAAAAGACTTTCGTGAGAATGGAAAGAAAATCATCCTCTTCTGTTCACTCCATGAAGTTGTGGACCAGTTGAAGGAATATTTTCCTACTGCCGTATCGGTTACAGGTAGAGATTCGCAAGATGAGAAGCAACGGGCAGTTGATGCCTTTCAGAATAATCCCAGAACAGATATTATCATCTGTTCCATCAAGGCAGCAGGTGTTGGACTTACTCTGACAGCTTCGTCGAACGTTGCTTTTGTGGAGTTCCCATGGACGTACGCTGATTGCTGCCAGTGCGAAGACCGGGCACATCGAATCGGACAGAAAGATAGCGTAACGTGCTATTATTTCCTTGGTCGTCGTACCATTGATGAAAAGGTCTATCGCATTATCCAAGAAAAGAAAAACATTGCCAATGCCGTAACGGGTTCCACTGAGAATATAGAAGAAAATATCGTCGATATGGTTGCACGAATTTTTGATACAGATTATGAAGAAGAAGGATTTTAAGGTGATGCCACCACAAGAGAAGATAAACCGGCTTAGAAAGGTCGGTTATCAAGTTCAAGAAAAAGGTAATAAAATCCGTGCCGCCAAAGGTTCTTTGATAATCAATGGCACTATAAACCAAGTACACAAAGAAGTTTTTAACCGATAATTGATAAGAAATGAGTGAAACGATAAGATGTGATTGTTGTGGTGAGGTGTTCTCAAACGAGATTTCAGATACCATTGAATTTTGGGAAATTGAGAATAAGTACCTATGTTGGAACTGTAAGAATCAATTAGGTTTAACTGATTGTTGCGATTGTGGCAATGATATGCACAGAAAGGACAATGAATTTGATTTAGATTTATGTCCTAAGTGTTTGGAGAAATGGGAAGCAAATAATTCAAAACAATGATAAGAAAGGAGCTAAATTATAACTCCTTTCGATGATGGTTAATAGCTTACAGAACTTTCTACGGTCTTTGTAGTGATATTATTTTTTTGTTTGAATCTACCAATTGCAGCCATAACCATAGTTCTGATAAGATTTTGATCTGGGTAGTTTCGAGGATAGCTAAAATTTTCTGTAAATGAATAGCTTTCTCCTCCGGCTCTAAAAGAAATTTCGTAAAGGTGCATAAATAAAGTTATTAAGATTTTGGGCAATATTGCCCTGTAAAGATATAAAAAATATGATAATATCATGGTTTTCTTGTGGTGTAACATCCGCAGTCGCTTGCAAGATAGCGTTGAGTCTGTACGATGATGTGCATCTCTATTATATTGAAACTGGTTCAGGCCACCCAGACAACGCTCGTTTTCTCTTTGATTGCGAAAGCTGGTACGGACAGCCTATTCATACCATACGAAGTGATAAGTATGCCAATGTAGGAGATGTATTAACTAAGAAACGATACATCAATGGTCCAACTGGCGCCGCCTGTACATTTGAGCTAAAGAAGCAAGTCCGGTATAAATTAGAAGAGGAGTTGGGAAGTTGGGACGGGCAAGTATGGGGCTTCGATTACGATCCGAAAGAGATTAACCGGGCTATCCGATTAAAGCAGCAGTACCCGGACACAAAGCCACTATTCCCGCTTATTGAAAAGCAGATCACGAAGCCGGATGCCATGGGGATGCTTTGGAAAGCCGGTATTGAAATCCCTGCTATGTACAAGATGGGCTACAATAACAACAACTGCATCGGTTGTGTGAAAGGTGGCATGGGCTACTGGAACAAAATCCGGAAGGACTTCCCGGAGGTATTTGTTCAAATGTCGCAGATTGAGCGTGATGTTGGAGCTACCTGTCTGAAAGATAAAGACGGTCGCATCTTCTTGGATGAACTACCAACGTGGCGAGGTGACCCAGTGGAAGAAATTATACCGGATTGCTCTCTTATCTGCCAAATAGAGTTTCAAGAGATACTTGATAGGCAAGTAGAACGAGTTTTGAAAGGAGAAATTAGTATTAATGATGTAGCCTAATTAGGCTCAAAACAAAATGTGATATGAATAAGATAAAAATAGAGATTACTCCCGAAGGATGGGAGACTACCGTAACTATTAACGGCAAAGAATTTAAAGAAAAGCATATTGCAACCGTAGATGGTTCTGAAGGTTCTGAAGGGGATTTTGAAAGTGAAGAGGATATACCGGATGACGTTTATGACGCTTTGAATAATTTCTTTCCTTTCGAGTGTATGCAGGCATTGCAGAACGTTGAATCATAACTAACAAGAAAGGAGACAATATGCGTGAAGATATAATGTATATGATAACCTACCCGGATGGTACACTTGTGATGAATACTCAAAAATATTACCGAAGAGATTGCGTCAGGTACTGGCTGGACGGAACTAATTTGACATGGAAACAGGTGTATAAGAAAGGCTTTCGCTGTAAAAAAGTGAAAGTAACATTTGAAATAACTGACTAATAACAATAGAAATATGAGTAAAATAACAGTTGACAATTCAGAATCTTATTGGGAACAGAATGCTAACTATCCTAATGACTATGACTTGATAAAAGTAGAGTATATTATGGGGAAAAGCATAATGTTTGATAAGTGGAAAACAAACATTTATGGATGGGTTCATGAAGTAATGGTCGGTGAAAATAGAGGAAAAATTGAAGCAGGTTATCCTACCCCATATGACGAGGAAACAGGTTCGGATGCTGTTTCTTTAGGTTACTTTGATAATGTTCAGGATGCAATGAAAACTGTTTTGGAAAGTAATCATCCTGATTATAGTGGATATCATATTTAACGTATAACAAGATAGAAAGGAATAAAAATATGAAAACAAAAGATTTTTTCACAACAGAATTTTATAAGAATCCAGAATTGACACTGGATGTATTAAACCAATTAATACAGCAAAAGCAAGTTGCAGATATAGAAATGTATGATAGTGGTACATTCCTTTATATATGTGTGCATGATAATGATGAAAGTAGATCGCTACTGTCACAAGTGATTTCGGACTTTGATGCCTACAAAGGATATAATGATGAATGTTTCACTTGCAAATGCTCTGAATACTTAATAGTCTTATGCGCTTTGCACGATGAGCATAGTAGTTTCTTCCGTGATTTTGAGGGATGCAAGGAGATAAAATGGGATCGTGATGCAGGAGCCTTCATTTTTGCAGAGGATATGCCATCCAAGTTCGAATAATACTCAATACACATCAGAAATGAGTAAAACAACAATTCACTACCTATTCCTAGTAGTAATGTATATGCTTCTAGGATAGGTGGAAAGGAGAAATAACTATGACAGAAGGATTTGTAACATTAGAGACAGCGAAGCTGCTGAAAGAGAAAGGGTTTGATTGGAAGTTTGAACCCATCATAAACCTTAATGAAGTTGTTACAATACACGACATTCCGCAAAGGATATCTGTTGTACGGGAAATAGATGACGGATCAGTTGAATTTTTTCTTCCAGTGTTGTATATCGCCCAAAAGTGGCTGCGTGAAATCAAAAACTTGCATATCGAAATATATCGCAACGCTTGTGGTTATGGCTATGCTATCGTAAAAGCCGATAGCGGTACATGGATGGAAGACGATAATTCCAAAGGACCTAACGATGGCGGGAAGTGGGATACCTACGAGGAAGCACTGGAAACCGGAATACAAGAAGTATTAAAACTTATATAACTATTATGAGCAAAGGAATTTATGGGTGGAATGGAAAAACAAATTATCAGATTGTCAAAAGCAGTATTAAGCAGAGATTTTAGACAGAAAAAGAGCATCTTTTGTTCAATGGTATTACGGCTAATGGATACCGAAGAATACGCAAACGATTACTGCAATGCGCTTAACCTTGTTCTTGAGTTATTTCCAGAAGTTGATAGGAGAAAATTAGAAAAAGAATTGAATAAATACGTTTGATTAATCAGAACGAATGACGAAAATGACTAAAGAAAAATGTATTGTATGCGGAAAAGAAACTGTATCGGTCATTAAGACTGATGCCGGCTATATCTGCTATAACTGTTATGCCGAGCAAAAGAATCCATCCAAAAGAAAAAGGAAGAAAAACAACGAGGAAGAGCGTATGCAATGCAAGTTCTTTGAAGAAGTGGAAAAACTATTCCCCAAGTTGCCCAATAAGCTTCTCTTCGCTGTTCCGAATGGTGGAAGCCGCCATATAAGGGAAGCCGCCAACCTCAAACGGCAAGGTGTAACTTCCGGCGTATCCGATGTTATCCTACTAATCCCAAAGAAAGGCTACGCTTCGCTATGTATAGAGTTTAAGACAAAGAAAGGTATCCAATCGGAAGAACAAAAAGAATTTCAAAGACAAGCGGAAAACTGTCGAAATAAGTATGTTATTGCCCGCAGCGTCAAACAAGGCATTGACGCACTAAAGGAATATCTGCTATAAAGATGAGGGGGCACTACTCACGAGGCCCCCTCACTGCTATTTTGAAACTTTTATAAATTCATTGTAATCAATCTTTGTGTTGGGATTAAAATTAATCAATTCAAGCCTATACCCCTTTGTACCCCAACTCCACCACAAGAATTTCCGTTTTGGAATCCGATGAACAATAGCCGCCAGACTATCACGAATATTATAATAGACCGTAGAATCCTTAAAACAAGCTATCACATGAGACCATTTACTATTAACCTCTAAACAATCCGGCCTGTCCGGAAGTGGATGCCAACGGTCTGCATAGATTGTTTCTGAAGAATGTATCCCTGCTTTCATCAAGGCTTCAAGGTGCTTATTTTTAATTCCAAGTTCTTTTATTAATCGAGCATCATTAGCACGGAATTCTTTCAATTCATTAACCGTAAGATTCAGAGCAGATACTGATAGCGCATTTAAACTATCCCGAACTTTGTAACGTTTTATATCACCCATTAAAGTGGCAATATTGCCCGATTGCCGGCTACATTCACTCTGTATTGTCTGATTACGTTTAATCAAGCTACTTACGGCTAAGATGAGCACTGCGATAATCGCAAATAACCACTTTTTCATATAGTATTTATATAATTAATTATGCCAATAATATGAGTCTCTATTATCATAGCCTTACCCTTTGCAGAAAGCAGGAAATCAACATCTTCTTTGTTATCCTGAAAGAGATTTTCCGTAAGTACTGCCGGACATTTCGTATGTTTCAGGATGTAGAACCCACTCTCCTTATCCGGGTCGCCGTCTGTCATATCCTTGCGTATTTTCATGCCGGGTAAACATTTTTCAGCAGCTTCATATAAACAAGTAGCCAACTTGTCGGCTTTCGTCTGACCTACCGAAGTCCACGCTTCCCAACCACGAGCCTGCATCCAATCAGAACCATTACCTGCTGCGTTACAATGGATAGACACAAGGATAGCTTCACCAGCCTTATACTCATTTACCCGACGACACCGTTCGGCAAGGGGAATATCTATTTCTTCCTTAACAATACGTTCAACATCAATACCTCTCTTTCGCAATTCCATTTCCAAGCGTTGGACTATCTCACGGGTATAGGCATACTCTTTCAATCTGCCGTCCGGCGAACACTTGCCCGGAGTGTTGCTTCCGTGCCCGTTATCAATCAACACTTTCATGCTTTGTCCTCCATACTTTTGTCAATGGCATCTTCCAAACCTTTACTCTTTAATCCTAAAAGAGCTTTAAAGAGAGCCCAAATACTAAACTTCTTCTTCAATCCTTTCACTTCGCAATAGTTACTAATTATACTATCACCCTCGGCCAAAATAGCCAACAACATACAGATAACGGCTACTGTGATATAGCTTACTCCCAATGGCTCCCCGATTGCCTTACCAAGAAAACAACCAGCAACCAAGATACATAAGTAATCACCAATTTTGAGAAGCGTTCTACGAATGGCTCGGCTCATACGTACCTCGATACCACGCATACGAGATTTTCCGACTCCATACCAAAGGTCCACCATAATAAAAGTAATAGCCAATAACATCAACCAGCGCATATCCCAGGCTAACTGATATAATTCAGCATAGAATAATGACATTGAAAATGTCCTACCTACTGTATTCATTTCCTTAAAATATGAATTTAAGTACCCATATAACAACCCACACAGCCAACACAACAATATCAGCCAGGCAAGCGCCTTTCATCGCTGCTTCAATATCTCTTTCGTCCGGGACTTTATCTTTCGATTCTTTCCATGTCGAAACAATAAAAGTTGCTCCGGTTCCGATACTCATACCAAATAAAAGTGGAACGAACTTATTCCCAAACAGAAAGACTACGACCAATACACAGACAGCCACAATAGCAACCCCAATCAAGCCATGAACAATCTTGTCCCAGCCATACTTTTCTACTAAATCATTACTTGCTTTCATAAACTCTTTTCTCCTAAAATATAAGCTACGAAAGAGTTTGAGGAATAAAAAAAGCAATCGGATTTCGATTGCTTCAACTTTTATTCCTATCTTTGCGGTATCTCACTTACAAACGCACACAAAAAGACCAGGACGACAAGAGGGTCTATGCCCCCGGTCGCGCCCTGGTCGCGCTGTGCGTTAATATGTAGGTGAGATGACAATTAACAGGCCGGGGGCTTTTAAGATTTTACCTTAGCTATTATCAATAATTGTTTCTGCATTACAAAAGTATGAAAAAAAGGAGTGGCTATTCAGCCACCCCTTCTATAAATTCCTTCAACCGGTAAAGCCGGATAATAGCCGGATTATAAAACGCATCCGGATAATGCTGCTTGATGTCGTTAATGTTCGCCCAAACATACAAAGATGTATCATAGATATGCTCAGATTCACTCAATACTACTTCTTTCGGTAACTGTGCTGTTTCCGCCCAGTGCATGATTGCCTGTACTGAGGCTTCGTCAAATTGGTATTCTTCTTGTGACATAGTCATTATGAATAAAACAAAAGGAAATGAATTATTTTCTTGTGCTCACATTCCAATTAAAAGAATATACATGGCCATTCACTGTTAGCTTAATACTTAAGATTTCTCCCTTTTTTCTCTTTATATTCATATAGCCAACTATAGATTCATTGGGATAAACAGTTGTTGTTTTTAGATAACCTTGCTCACGTATTGTACAATCATTTTCCATCATTTGCCCCAATGTAAGCATCTGATTGGTAGATGCAAGATTAGCTTGATACGCCGCATTCGCATCATAGTGTTGAGTAACTGTGGTATAAGCATATCCGTTTGAGGAGTAAGAAGTGGAATAAGAGGTAGACTGCCCAGCAGTTCCAGCATTAAGACCTGCTGAAAAGCCATATAATGCCATAGCCCACGCTTGTGAACGCTTTATCTTTTTCTGATATTCTTCGTTGGTATATACTTCAAGTTCTATATTTTTATTCTTTTTGGTTAACAAACAAGAAGAAATGCTATCTGGATAAAATATAAAAGAAGAATGACCTAAATTCTGAATAAAAATATTTACCTGATAGTATTTCCCGTAATCATCCTTTTCTTCGTAACAAGTAAGTCCTACCACAGCATCATTTGTTTGTCGATAAACCCAAAGTTTTCCATCGTTATATTCCGTTATTACGGTCGAATCGTTTTCATCTACGAATGTTTGAGCTAATGCTGTAATCCAAGCAAAAGAAAGGAAAGCAGCTAATAAAAATCTATTCATAGTATTATAAAATCAAAGTTACTTCACAAAAATACAAATCAAGAGAGAATTATCAAATAAAAAGTAAATAAAAAAAAGGCTGTGTCAGCGTTTTGACACAACCTCAATCATCTATTTTACATATAAACCGCAAAACGTTTTGTAATGCTTTTCCAAATCACTTTGTGAGTCTTTTACACCAATTAACACAAAACGAATTGTGATTTTTTATTCATTTTCCAACTCTATTTAAACGGCTCTCAAAAGGAACTTAAAAGTTCCTCCAATCATTCAGAATTTTTATCTTTGTATGAATCTTAGGGGATATATACTCTATTATTCGCATTTTTCCATTTTACTCTAATAAAACATATAGAAATATTATACGTTCTACCGAAATTCTACTGTATCCTATTTCTTAAAATAATCCTCTATACAGCTTTTATGAGCTATTTAGAAGATAACGACACAGTCTTTTTCTTTCATTTTTCTGGTATAAATCACCCTTAGTCCCGCAAGAACTTAGAAATATCGGGTTAAAGGTGTCATTCATCAATTCGGACGGCAAGGTAGAAATGTGGGAGTTCCAGGGCGGGACGTTTACAAATATCGGCAGTTGGGTACAAGGTGGAGTGCAACGAGTTGTATTTTTGGAACAAGAAAATAAGGAAAATGATGTTAGGATAAATACTATTGACGGTGTAAACAAAACCATTGTCATATCTGTCAATAAACAAGGAACCAATGTCGTATTGATGCCT